>Ga0209344_10001543_pt1 | contig 29391 bp, 26 predicted proteins | sample Cruoilmetagenom6_FD_187293 | JGI IMG/M metagenome (GOLD analysis project Ga0209344, IMG submission 187293) | Oil polluted marine microbial communities from Coal Oil Point, Santa Barbara, California, USA - Santa Barbara Oil Seep Sample 6 (SPAdes)... | ecosystem: Environmental > Aquatic > Marine... | reverse complement strand
CTGATGATAAACGCTTTCTGCGCGTCCGTGAACTTCGAGGCCTTCATTGTCTTCACTCCTTCCCAGCCAAGGGAATATTAAGCGAAAACTCCAGCCTCTATCGAGGAACTTTTCGGGGGGCAGATCAGGCAAAGTCTGTGAGATATCGTGCGGCATCTTGACGTTCCACGAAAACGGTTGACACCGAATAATTCGGAGCCTAACGATTAATGCAAGTAAGAAACTTGGCTCTTGCATACCGCATGAAGCCAAGGCGAACGAAGGGTAGGAATATGCTAAAAGTTGAACGCTCAAGATACCTCAGTACCTGCTGTTATGCTGTGATTGCTTCATGCATTGCGTTGCCGCCTGCGGCGGCTGATCCGAGCGTTCCGAATACTGAGGGCGCTGTATCGGATGTTGTTAATGATGTAGCCGATAGTGCACAAGATGGCATCGACAAGGTTGTCGAAAGGTCAGAATCAAAATCAGACGACCCAAGATACTACGATAAAGTGACTGTGACGGGTACGCGTCTCAGGAGTAGTTTTGAGGCGCCAACCCCGGTCACCAGTGCACCTGCGGAGCAGCTGCGCGCAACATCAGCTGGGCTGTTGTCAGATGGTTTGATCCAGCTTCCGATTTTCAAAGGCTCTTCTACTTCGGCAACCGCTGGTGCATCAGCGCTGCGCGGAAACGGGGCGCAGTTGCTGAATTTGCGTGGGCTCGGGCCTGAGAGGACCTTGGTTCTGCTTGATGGTCGTCGCGTTGTGTCTTCGAGTGCCAGCGGCTCTCCAGATGTGAGCCTTTTTCCACAGGCTCTTGTTTCCAGAGTAGAGGTAATAACCGGCGGCGCGTCTGCGACCTACGGCTCTGATGCGGTCGCTGGTGTTGTCAACTTTATCCTGGATGATGATTTCGAGGGGTTCAGGGTCCGTGGGCAGGCGGGAGTATCCGACTACGGGGATGGCGCAAGCGGGCTGATCTCAGCTGTATACGGGACATCTTTCGCGCAAGGGAGATGGCAATTTATCGCTTCCTCCGAGTTTTACTCCCGCGAAGAGGTTCCTCCTTATAATGACCGTGATTGGACTCAAGAGGGCTTTGCGATCACGACAAACCCAAATGCTCCACCCTCCTTGTTGATTGCGCCTTTACGGTCCGTCAACACCTCTGTGGGTGGGTTGATAACCAGCGGCCCGCTTAGCGGATTGCAGTTTGATGAGAACGGATCACTTGTCCCTTTTGAATTCGGAACGCCTGTGTCATCCACGCAAATGATTGGTGGTGAGGGGCCGGTAGCTCGTCTTGGCGTGATTGCGGGATTGGAGCGCTGGAGCAACTTTGCCCGTGCTACAGGCAATGTAAGTGACGATTTAGAATTGTTTGTTGAGGGCGCGTATGCGCAGTCCCAATCGAGTTACGACATCGTTGAGGATAGTGCTTCCGGGGCGCTCGGCTTCACAATTTTTTCTGATAACGCTTATTTATCTGATGAGGTGCGCCAGCAAATGGCCACAGCCGGTGTCAGTTCTTTTAGTCTCGGTCGCCATTTTAGTGATACGGCGCCAATTAATGTTGAGTCCACGAGCGATGTTTATCGTCTCAGTGCTGGCTTCGACTGGTCGCTCAATGATCAGTGGGGCATCACCGGCGATTTGTCCTATGGTCGCAATGAGTACGAAGTCCTGACCTTCGCTGACCCAATCTATCGGAATCGATATGCCGCCGTCGATGCTGTCATTCATCCCACTACCGGCGAAATAGTGTGCCGATCGACACTATCCGGATTTGATCCGGGCTGTGAGCCCATGAATGTGTTCGGCAGTGGTTCCCCATCGCCGGAGTCAGTTGCATACGTGCAGGGCACAGCTGAGCAATACCTCACTCTAGAGCAGACCGTTGCCTCCATAGCGATGAGCGGCATCCTCTTCGAAACAGATGCCGGTGACGTACAGGTGGCTTTTGGAGGCGAATACCGCAAGGAAGAGGCTAGCCAGGAAACCAATGAAATTGCTTCGAATCCAATAGACGGAACGGGTGTTCGCGGATTCCCAGCCGCGCTGAACGGTAGGGTCGGCGGATATCGTCTTTCCAGTACTCAGCCTTTTGAGGGTGACTACGATGTCAAGGAGGCGTTTGGCGAGATCAACCTGCCGCTGGTCGACGATGCTCCCTTTATAGATCATCTCGCGATTAACGGTGCCATCAGATACGTTGATTATAGCACGGTCGGGAGTACAACGACTTGGAAGATTGGGGGGGTATATCAGCCGGTACCTGAAATTAAGTTTCGTGTAACGCGCTCACGTGACATACGCGCTGCGAATGTCGGTGAACTGTTCACTGCGCCAGTAAGTACGCAGGGAACAGTGATTTACGAAGGCGATGCGCGGTATTATATAGGCGCGCGCTCGGGTAATCCGGAGCTAGAGCCGGAGGAGGCCGATACTCTCACGGCAGGTATCGTCTACCGACCTGAATGGATTCCGGGACTTAACCTATCGGTCGACTACTACGATATTGATCTGCAGGACGCGATCAGCGCACTAACGGCTCAGCAAGCGGTTGATCAGTGTGATGAGGGAAATGCGGAAATTTGTGAACTCATCTCCTTGAGTGGTAGCCAGCTGATCGTGAACAACCCTCTGCTCAATCTCTCTTCAGTAAAAGTAAGCGGCGTTGATGTGGAAGCGAGATACAGCCAGAGTTTGGGTTCTGGTGATCTTTCTTTGGGGGGGCTGGTTTCCTATCTTGATAAATTCGAAACCCAGACCCCGGGCTCGCCTACGGTAGACAGGGCAGGGGATATCAGCGTGAATGGAACGCCCAAGTGGAGCGCGACATTAAGTGCAAATTATCGGTCAGAAAAACTGGAATTGTTCTTTCAGGAGAGAATAATCGGCAAGGGGGATGTAAATGTCACCTATTCCGCAGACAGTATCGAAGACAATTCTGTTGATGCAGTAGCGTATTCGGACCTTGGAATATTCTATTATCCTCCAAATATGTCCAAGAGCTCCAGGATATCTTTTAAAGTAAGCAACTTATTCGATAAGGAGCCGCCAATCGTTCCATCGATACCGTACGGAGGTTATAGGGCAACGAATTTCTCTTTGTACGATACAATGGGTCGGTATTTTTCGGCAGGATTTGAGTGGTCGTTTTAAGTCAGGACCAGAGCCTCTTTCGTTAATATACAGAATAAATGTTGGGAGTTGGTCGTGGGTGCCTTTTCTGGAATCAGAGTGCTGGACTTCGGTCAGATATATAACGGGCCTTATTGTGGGTTATTGATGGCGTTGCACGGGGCCGAAGTTATCAAGGTCGAGCCCCCGGGAGGGGAGAGGCTTCGCTATCGCTCAACCGCAGCCATCGAGACTCATGAATTCATGATGCTTAACTCGTGCAAGAAAAGCGTCGTTCTGGATTTGAAGAAAGAGCGGGGGCGCACACTCGCACGGCAGCTGATCGGGAAAAGTGATGTTCTCATCGAGAATTTCAGCCCGGGTGCCGCCGAGAAGATCGGGCTGGGCGCCTCCGAGGTCATGAAGGCAAATCCGCGGCTGATATACGCATCAGGAAAGGGGTATGGCAGTGACGGCCCCTATGCCCAGATGTCAGCCATGGATTTGACGGTGCAAGCGATGAGCGGGGTGATTTCCACAACCGGGTTTCCTGATGGGAGGCCGGTGAAAGCGGGCCCGGCGTTCGTTGACTTCATGGGCGGCATTCACCTTCTCGCGGGCGTTGCCATGGCACTCTTTGAACGCGAGCGAACTGGGCAGGGAAAGTTTGTCGAGGTTTCCATGCATGACACAGTCTATCCTTGTCTGGCGTCCGCGCTAGGGGCGCTCTACAATGAATCTGGCCGCGACGTTCCCGAACGCACTGGCAATATGCATTCGGGCCTCGCGATTTCGCCATACAATGTCTACCGGTCCCAGGATGGTTGGATTGCCATCATCACGGTGGCCGAGCGACATTTCGAAGGTGTGGCAAAGACCATCGGGCATCCTGAGATCACCACCGATCCACGATTTGCCGATCGACTCACTCGGCTCGAAAATATGGCCGAGCTTGATCGAATTGTTGAAGAGTGGACGAGTCGTCATACCCGCAGCGAGGCCGTCGAAGCGCTCAGTGCGGAGAGGGTACCCTGTGCTCCGGTTAAATCCATACGAGAAGTCGCCGAAGATCCACATCTCCTCAAACGAGGGATGATTCAGGAGGTCGATCATCCGAAGAAAGGGCGGGTACGAGTCCCTGCATCCGCGATCCGCTTTGCTGACGGTTCTTCGACCAAACTGGAACCAGCTCCGTCCCTTGGTGGAGACACCGATGCGGTCCTTCGTGATCTTCTGAAGATCGATGAGGCAGAGATCCAAGATATGAAAAAGGAAGGTGTTGTCGGATGAATGTAGAATTGACAACCGAAATTCGCGATAGTCTCCCGACCGCGCTGAAGGCGTATTTGGAGCACATAGAAAAGAAGATCGGGCATAAGGTGAGCCATGATTATGGCACGCTCAATGCACGAGATATCCGACGCTATGCCGTCGCAATCGACGATGACAATGCGCTCTATCATGATCCAGATGCAGCAAGGCAGGCGGGCTATGATGATTTGCTCGCGCCACCGAACATGTTGTCGGCAATCGTGGATTGGGGGGCGGGGACCTTCCAGAAGGACTTAGATCCCGACGGCACGCCGAGCGCAGCGGCAGAACAGCTCACCCGTAAGGATTTAAAAGTGATGGGCGCGGGAGAGCAAATGCAGATCTGTCGACCAGTAACAGCGGGCACCCGTCTGCTCTGCGATGAGGAGATAACTGCTGTTGAGCTCAAGCAGGGGCGAAGTGGCTTTCTCATTTTCACAACCTATCGACACGTTTTTCGCGACGCTGAGGGTAATGTGCTCAACGACAACCACCGAACTATCCTAGTGAGGGAACAATGACAGAGGTTCTGTATAAATACAAAGTGGGAGATCAAATCCCGTCCGTGGAGGTTTGTCCTACGACGATCCAGTTGTTCCAGTTCAGCGCGGTAACTTGGAATACCCACCGGATACATTATGATCGTGATTGGGCTGACGTTGAGGGGTATCCAGGCGTCTTGGTGCATTCGCACCTTCACGCTGCCAATATACTGCGCCCCCTTACTCAGGGCGATATGCTGCGCGACTGGCATGTTGCAAGTGTATCCTACCGGGTTGTCCGTCCTGCAGCAGCTGGAGGTGCTTTGACGGCGACTGCTGAAATCACTGCGGTCGGCTCCGAGGGCAACTCAATTGAGGTATTACTCCGAGAGCTGAATGAAGACGGTGAAGTGTGTTGCGATGGCAGTGCCCGGATTGAGAGACGGTCATGAGTCAGGCGGGGCTATTACTTCAGAAGCCGTTCTTGCCACTGGTTGAAGACGAGGTTGCCCGCGTGAGTGGCGCAACGGGAGTCTTCGAGATCGCCGATGCGAATGGTGAAACCTTGTACATTGGTTGGGCGGGGGGGCGTTCGTTGTTCGGTATGCGTGGCGAACTGGCTGTTTGGCTGAAAGTAGAAAATGCCGACCAATTTCGAACGGAGAGCAACCAGCAATACATGTCTCGCTGGAATGAGTTGATGATGGCGCACAAGGTTGTGACCGGTGCATTTCCGGGACTGAACCAGTCAGAGGAGACTGTCGGTTTGGGACGTTTGGGCGAGTATACAGAGGAAACGAAATGATCGACCTGGAACCAAGTTATGAGCAACAAGCGCTCATTGATAATGTGCGGCGCTTTGTTAAAAATGAAATCGTCCCACTTGAAGACAAGCTTGATCCCGATGCCGCTGCGCTACCGCCTGAAGATTACCGGCGTCTTTGTGCTAAGACCCGGGAGATGGGCTTGTACGGAATGGATGTACCTGAGGAATTCGGGGGGCCAGGCCTTGATGTTGTTACTCGTTGTTTGCTGGCGATGGAAATGTCGCAGCACAGAGGTGGGCTATATTCAACTTGTTATGGTGTTTTTGGCGGCGCTGGTCTCGCGCAATTGTACGATGCAAGCGAATATCAAAAGGAAAAGTGGCTTAAACCGTCTTTGCGTGGTGAAAAGCATGGTTTCTTCGGACTCAGCGAGCCTTCCGGCGGGAGTGATCCGGCTCGGGCTATCCGTACGAAAGCGGTCCGTGATGGCGACGATTGGATAATCAATGGCTCTAAAATGTGGATCAGCGGTGCTGATAACGCAGATTTTGGCGTGATCTTCGTCCGAACCGGTGAAGGCCGCGGTGGAATTACTGCATTTATAATTGACGCTGATACGCCGGGCTTTCAAGTGCGCCGAGTTATTCACACTTTACGCTCTGCACATTACGCGACTGAGCTGACGTTTGAAAATATGCGTGTGCCTGATGCCAACCGTCTCGGTGAGGAAGGTAAAGGTTTTGCTATTGCGAATGGGCGCTTGAGCGCGCAGCGTATTCCGTATGCGGCTCAGTGCCTTGGGGTCGCGATTGCCGCCCACCAAATGGCTGTTGAGTATTCAAAAATCCGCGAAACGTTCAATAAGCCCCTGGCTGCTCGACAAGGTATTCAATGGATGCTCGTGGATAATGAAATTGATCTTCGGACCGCGAAACTCACGGTTCTGGAGGCTGCCACAAAGGCCGATCATGGCCAGAGTTTTAGAACCGAGGCTGCTATTGCCAAGATTGTTGCGACCGAGGCCGCCGGCCGGGTCGTTGATCGTGCTATTCAGATTCATGGAGGAATGGGTGTGAGCAAGGAGCTGCCGCTTGAGCGATGGTACCGAGAGTTGAGGATTCGCCGTATCGGAGAAGGCCCTACCGAGGTGCAGAAGTATATTATCGCCCGTGACCTACTCGGCTCTGTTGCAACCTGATGAGTAATCGTAACAAGAAAGTTGAGTCGAGCCAAAACGGTTCCGCAATCGGACGGTCTGTCCGCGTGGCAAACTGTTCCGGTTTCTTTGGTGACCGAATGAGCGCCCTTCAGGAAATGGTGCGTGGGGGTGATATTGATTATATCACGGGGGATTATTTAGCCGAAGTTACTATGTTAGTGCTTGCCAAGTTGCGGCTTCGAGATCCCGAGGCGGGTTATGCAGCTTCGTTTCTTCCTCAACTCCGTCCGGTTCTTAAAGACATCGATGATCGAGGCATTAAGGTTGTGGTCAATGCCGGTGGATTGAATCCACGAGCGCTTGCGGAAAAGACCCAGGCATTGTGTGAAGCGACCGGCGTAGATCTGAAGGTCGCTTACATCGAAGGTGATGATATTTCCGGCAGATTAACTGAACTGCAAGAGGGCGGTCACCTCCTGAATCATCTCGTTACTGGCCAACCCCTCAAGCTCTGGGGACATGAACCACTGACTGCGAATGCCTATTTGGGCGGGTGGGGAATTACGCAGGCCTTGAGTAGAGGCGCGGATATCGTGATATGCCCACGTGTCACTGACGCGTCACTCGTTGTTGGCATCGCAGCCCACTGGCATGGTTGGGAGCGGGATAATTACGACGAGCTCGCGGGCGCGGTTGTCGCCGGACATGTGATTGAATGCGGCACACAAGCCACCGGTGGCAACTATTCAGGGTTTAATCGTCTTGATGCCGATCTACTTAATCTAGGTTTTCCCCTTGCCGAAATCGCCAATGACGGCAGTAGTATAATTACTAAGCACTCGAACACAGGCGGGGCTGTTACGGTTGGAACAGTCTGTGCACAGTTACTCTACGAAATTCAGGGATTGGATTATCTCAATCCAGACGTGACCGTAGAGATGGATTCAATTGAAATTTCTCAAGCCGATAAAGACAGAGTACTGATCTCGCCTGTCAAAGGCTGCCCTCCGCCGCCGACGACAAAGGTGTCAATCACCGCTCTCGGCGATCATAGCAATCAAGCCACATTCATTTTGACCGGGCTCGATCTGGACGCGAAAGCAGAGCTGCTTGAAACCGCATTGCGTCAGAAACTGGAGCAGAAGGAGGGCGTAAAGCGCCTCCATTTTGAACGGATATTTACACGAAATTCAGAACCGGAGACTCAACTCGATTGCACATCCTTTGTTCGCGTTGTGGTATCGGGAACAGAAGACGCTGTAGGACGGTCGTTCTTTCAGGCGATGGTTGATATCGCGCTGGCAAATTACCCTGGTCTAACGATGATGAGCGGAGCTGGGCGTCGGGCTCAGAGCAATGGCGTATACTGGCCGGGATTGATCAATCAGAGCGAACTTGATCATCGCGTATTTTTGCCTGAGAATGAGGAAGTTAATATATCCGCCCCAAGCGAGACCCGTGAACCGCGCGATCGCGTCTCGGATGCCGTTGCGTCTTCTAAAGACTGGGGCTCAACGAAACCGACCCCTCTTGGCCACATTATCGATGCACGCTCTGGTGATAAGGGCGGCAACGCGAATGTCGGGATCTGGACCGAGGATACGAAAGCCTATGACTGGTTGGCCGAATGGTTGACTCCGGATCGGTTGCAGCAAATCCTTCCTGAGGCGCGGTCACTGACCGTCGAAAGGTTCCTCCTTCCTCGATTGCAAGCCATGAACTTCGTTATCACGGACTTGCTGGAGGGTGGGGCGACCGAGACGCTGAGATTAGACGCGCAGGCGAAAGCACTCGGTGAGTACCTGCGGGCTAAAGTGGTTGACATGCCGATATGCTTAGAGTTGCAAAAATGAACAATTCTGATGGTAAGCTAACTAATTCACGCGTGGCTCTCGGGCTGTTGTTACTCGGATTTGCCTTCAATTTTGCTGATCGCTCAATCATCAACACTCTGGGAGAGGCCATCAAGACTGACTTGTCGCTGACCGACACCGAACTGGGTCTGTTAGGGGGGCTTAGCTTCGCACTACTGTATTCAGTCACTGGTATTCCGATTGCGCGCCTTTCAGATCGCCACTCTCGTGTGAATATTCTATCTACCGCCATAGCTTTTTGGTCGTTGGCGACAGGCCTTTGCGCACTAGCTTCAAGTTATTGGAGTTTGTTTCTGATGCGTGTGGGCGTAGGGATTGGAGAGGCTGGCTGTTCGCCACCCTCACAATCTCTTATCTCTGACTATTTTCCCCCAGAGAAGCGTAGCACTGCTATTTCAATCCTCTATTTGGGGGTACCACTTGGTGTACTTGTTGGATCTATAAGTGCTGGCGCCATTGCAGAATCTATGGGATGGCGCTGGGCTTTCCTCATTATTGGTACGCCAGGCGTATTATTGGCAGTCGCCATTCGCTTGATCTTGAAGGAGCCGCCACGTGGCCGCTTTGAGGCTGATGCAGAAGCGTCTCAACCAGTCGAGATTGAGAGTCTCTTACAGGTACTTCGCTTTTTTTGGAATCGTGGCGGACTCAAACACATTGCTCTTGGAGTGATGCTCGCGTCTATGGGCGGTTATGCTTTTGGTCAATTCCTTCATCCATTGCTGGTGAGGCATTATGAATTAGGCTACACTGAAGCAGCCGGAGTATATGGACTTATTGGTGCAATTTCAGTTGGAATCGGCTCTCCCCTTGGAGGGTTTTTAACTGACCGATTTAGTGTCAAAAACCAAGCATGGGCTGCCTGGATACCCGCAGCAGGTCTTTTTTTGGCTGCTCCGTTATATGTATTAGCGCTTGCTCAATCATCTTGGTCAATGTTGCTAATAATTCTTATCATCGCGGGGATTGGTCATAATTTTTATCATGGACCAGCGTTTGCCGCAGTTCACAATCGAGTTCCCGCACGCATGCGCGCGACGTGCACAGCCTTTATAATCTTTCTCTCAGCGTCTATCGGTCTTGGTCTGGGGCCCCTTCTAACGGGTATGGTGAGTGATTGGTTCGCCAGCACGCTTTATTCTGGTCAAGGAAGCTATTTTGCAAGCTGTGTTTCAACAGATACTGCGACGACCGTTTCGACCAATTGTCTTGAAGCATCAAGCAGTGGTCTGCGCTATGCCCTCGGATTGGTAACTCTCTCTCTAAATGCATGGTCGGCGCTTCACTTCTACTTCGCAGGCCGGGCCTTTGAGCCGCGCAGGGGGCATTGTCAGCGGAACCAGTCTTGAGACGGTCGGGTAGGGCGGCTACCCTCAGAAAATGAGCAAAGGCCCGTTCTGCTAGTTCAAAACCTCACCCGAGATCATCCAGCTTGGCGTACTGATGTGTGTCAAATTCCCGCTGTCTCTGCGCAATGTCGAAGACCTCCTTCACGAGCGTGGGATCGACATTTGCCACGAAAGCGTCCGTCTCTGGGTCGATCGGTTCGGCACTTTCTTCGCGCACAAGATCCGGAAACGTCGATCGAAATCGATGCGGCCTAGCCCACAATGGCAGTGGCACCTGGATGAGGTCTTCGTGAAGATCAGAGGTGAGCGACACTATCTCTGGCGCGCCGTGGATCACGAAGGGGAAGTCTTGGAATCCTATGTGACGAAGAAACGCGATAAGGATGCTGCGTTGAAATTCCTCAAGAAAGCAATGAAGCGATTTGGAAATCGACGTATCGTGGTGACGGATAAATGTCCCTCTTATCGAGCGGCAATGAAAGTCATTGGGAACGAAGGTCGCCAAGAAACAGGACGCCATCTCAACAATCGCGCTGAGAACTCCCACCTGCCGTTCCGACGAAGAGAGCGAGCGATGTCCCGGTTCCGGCGGATGCGAAGTTTGCAGAAGTTCGTCTCAGTTCATTCGTCTGTGTACAATCACTTCAATTTCGAAAGGCACATCAACACAAGAATCCGGTTCAAGCAGAAACGCAACGCCGCTCTTCGCGAATAACGGAGACGGGTTCGCATTCGCTTGACAGCGCCGCCAGCCCGTCTTCCCTCCGGGTTGAAGTGAATTCCGGGTCGGAACCCGATAGCCGGGCATCGCGCCGGCAAGCGGAGCCTGATGCGCTGGCCTGGAGCGTGTCGGGCACGCCCCGCTCTCCGCCCCCTTGTCCGCCCCATATCCGACCTGCGCTATACTGAGCGCCATGAGCCACCCGCCCGACTTGATCCATCACGGCCTCGAACAGGCGCGCCTCGCGCTCTGGGCCGTGATCAATATGACCAATGCCCAGCTGCGTCCGCTCACCCTGCGGCGCAGCCTGAAGCAGAAGGCCATGGGCCGGCTGAAACAGATCGAGGTGATCGTGCGGCGGCTGCTCACCCTGATGGCGTTGGCGCTGCAACTCGCCCCGGTCCGGCCACGGACGTGCCTCACCCCTGCCACCCCCACGCCGCTCCCTGAGGGCACCCAGATCGTCACCTTCCCGGCCCCCTACCGTTTCGCCCTCTCGGGAAGGATACAGCCGCCTGTAGACCCCGAAGCCTCCGGACTGTTTCCGGGGTCTGTCCGGGCTTCCGGCCCGGTCCCCGCCGCGCCCTTCCTCGCGCGCGTCAGCGCCCTCTACAAGGTGCTCGAAGCGCCGGAACTGTATGCAAAACGCCTCGCACGCAGCCTTGCCCGCCAGCGTAAGCGCGGCGACCCCAAACCCGTCGCTCTGCCCATGGCGAGCGCCTATCGCCTCCGCCCCGAACTCGGCGTGATCGCCACGGCCCTGCCGGGATTGTTGAACGCGGCCCTCGAAACGTGGGACAATTCGAGCTGAATCCCCGCCTCAATCAGACAGGTTTGCCGGGCACCGGGAGGTGGTTCCGGATACGGGTGCAGACCCCCTTTAACTCCTCCCTTTCAGGGGAAGAACAGATCATGCGATGTGGAAAGGTCAGTGCCCGACGAAAGAAACTCCTCCCCCTGAAAGGGGGAGGCTGGGTGGGGGTCAGATACCAATGCCGCAAGCGAAGCCTGTCCTCGCGATGGCGGGGATCGAAGGACGGGCCCCGTGCGACATTGCCTGGACATCACGTCCGCTCAACCTCGCCGAGCGCGATGTGGGCCCGATTCAATCCAGGCCATGCGAAGCGGCTGGGGCCATGTTGCAGGAGCAGGATCGCACGTTCGCCGTTCAGGGCCCATGCAGCAAGCCGATTTGACACGGATTCTGCCAATCGTGGTTCGAGACCTGCGAAGGGCTCATCGAGGATCAGGAGCTGGGGGTCGGCGAGCAGCGCCCTGGCCAGGCCGATACGGCGAAGCTCTCCGCCGGAGAACATGCCCTCGCCATCGTCGAACCGGGCGGCAAGGCCATCCGGGGTTCTGGCGATGAACCCGTCTGCGCCGGCGATCGCGAGCGCTGCGTTGATTTGCGCGTCCGTGGCGGCAGGGTTGGCCAGATGGAACTGTTCGCGGAGCGTACCCGGAAGAAAGGCCGGGAGCTGCGGCGCGCTGGCGATACGTTCGAGGATTGACGCAATTCTCAGGCGGGATGCCGGGATTCCGCCATAAGACAGGTCGCCCCGGACCGGAGGCTGGAGGCGCATCAGCGTTTCTGCAAGCGTTGTCTTGCCGCATCCGGACGGGCCGGTCAGATCAACCAGCGTGTGCGGCGCAATCCGTACCGACACCGGACCGATCCGGGGCGACTGCGGTGCAGCTGATGCGACAAGACCGTCCAGCACGATGGGAAACAGTGCAGTTAATGTTGCCGCGCTCGCCTGGTCAGGTTCGGCGATGGCGGCGGGCCTGTCGATCCGTTTCAGAAGGCGGTCTGCCGATTCAGCGGCGCGCGGCGCCGCGTCGAGGACCTTGACCATGGCTGCGCAGGCGTCCAATGCAGCCATCAGGGCGAGGGCGGCACCGGCGGCAAACGCGAGGTGAATGTCGCTAGTGGAGGCGCGCCAGAGAAAGGCGAGCGCGAGCCCCGTTCCGATGAGCGTGTTGAATGCGCCAAGGCCCCGGAAAGGTTTCTCCATCCGGTCGAGCTGGGACTGCTGTGCTTCGAGACGCGTTTGCGCTGCGGCGCAGGCCTGCGGCAAGGCGCCGATAACGTCGAGCTCGACCGCGTTTTCGACAAGCCGGGCCACATGCTCGCGGGCTGAAGCGGCATCGTCTGCGTGGCGGGTCGCGGCATTCCGCCCGCGCCGCGCTGCGCGCGCCGGAATCGCCCAGCTCGCAACGGCGACTGCGGCAATCGTGATCAGAGCCAAGAGGGGATCAGCCGCAAAGGCGAAACCGATTGCGACGATCACACTTGCAAGCACGGTGGCGGCAGGGGCGAGCACCCTCAGGAAACCACTTTCGGCGGCTTCGACATCATCGAGCAGGAGGCTCAGGTCTGCCGAGGGCAGTGGCGTGAGCCCGCGCATGCTCAACGCCCCGGCGGAGAACAATTGCGGCCTGAGTGTCGCAGACAGTTTGAGCGTTGCGTCATGGCCGACAAGTTGTTCGCCATAACGGCTCAGCACGCGGCTGAAAGCGGCGGCGCGAACACCAGCACTCGGAAAAAGATGATTGAAAATGAGCCCTGTGCCTGCCAGCCCAGCTAGCGCGGCCGCGGTGAGAAACCAGCCGGAAAGGCCGAGCAGGAAGACGGCCGAGGCTCCGGACAAGGCCGCCAATCCCAGCGCCGAAGCAAATTGGGTTTGCCCCGGCATTCCAAGACGTTTCCAGAGCTTGATCATGCTGCTTCGCTTCCGGAATGAGACAAGTCGACGACGTGGTCGCAATAGGATTTAACCGCTTCAGAATGGGTTGCGACCAGGATTGTTCTGCCAGGGGCGAGGTTTCGCAAAAGTTTGAGAAAATCCCGCTCTGCTGCTTCATCCAGGTGAGCCGTGGGTTCGTCCATCAGCAGAATCGGTGCGTCGCGGAGCAAGGCACGCGCCAGGGCCAGGCGCTGTCTTTGTCCCCCCGAAAGCCCATCACCAAAGCGCGCGAGCTTCTGCGAAAGTCCGCCTCGCTCAGGACCTGCGAACGCCATCACACCCGCCTTCTGCGCTGCAGCTTCTATATCGGCAAGCGCCGCACCGGGGCGAGCGAGCGCGATATTGTCAGCCAGGCTGCCTTCCATCACCCATGGCGTCTGACGCAAATACGCGACGCTTTCGGCCAGCGTGTCCCCGGCCTGGAGCGGCGTGTCGTCCACACGGATTTCTCCCGAAGCGAGATGCACCATCCCCAGCAGAGCAAGGAGACAACTGGTCTTGCCAACGCCGGACGGCCCGGCCAGCGCGGTAATCTGCGAGGGGCGTGCCGTCAGGCTGAAAGCTGACAACGCGGGAGCGGCGCCAGCGAATGAAATTGCCGCATTCTCGAATGTAAGCGTCGGTGCGGTGGCCAAGCGCGAGAGGCGGCGGGCAGGCGTGTTGGCGGTCGAGGCGAGCCAGGGCGCGATCATTTCGGCTGCTGCAACACCGTCGGCGCGGTCATGGTGCAGGGTGGACAGGCGGCGGATCGGTGCGAAGAATTCCGGAGCGAGCACGAGCGCAGTCAGGCCTTCGGCGAGCGTCACGGTTTCCCCGGTTTCGAAAGGGAATACGCCGAGCAGTTTGAAGCCGACATAGACCGCCACCAAAGCGATGGAAATCGATGAGAAGAATTCCATCACCGCCGTGGAAAGAAAGGCGACCCGCAGAATCGACATCGTTCGTTGGCGAAGCGTCTCGGAAGCCTCCACCAGTATCCCGGTTTGGCGCCCGACGCCCCGGAATGCGCGGATCAGGCCTGCCTTGGCCGCGCGCGCCTGGAACGCGCCGGAGAGCGTGTCGAGGGATGCCTGCTGGGCTTTTGCCACAGCCGCCGTTTCGCTCGCAGTGAGCCAGATGAAGATAGGCAAGGTCAGAACGGAGACCAGGAGCAGGAAGGCCGTGAGCCAGCTCTGTGCCGTGACAGCCACGAGAATTATAAGCGGACCAATTACAGCAAGACGCATGCCCGGCAACCACCGCGCGCCATAGCCGAAGAGTTTTGCTGTGCGATCAACGATCTGGCTCGTCCGTTCCCCCGAACTTGCTTGATAAAGCTGCCGCGCGCCTGTTTCGGCAACTCTGTCCAGGATCGATTTGCGGGCCGCAGCGGTCATCGCTATCCCTGTTCGGGCGGCATAGGTCTCCGCGCCCCAAAGGCAGCCTGCCCTTATCACAAGGCCAGCAAGGGCGATCAGAAGGGGAGTCCCTGCCGGCTTTCCAAGAGAAGTCGCCGAGACGGCGTGTCCAATCCCCCAAGCAATTGCGATCCACGCCGAGACCGCAAGCAATTGCAGAAGCACTGTCAGCGCAAGCGCAGATTTTGCTGGTTGCGCCCAGGCCTTGATGGCTTGCTGGGCCAACACTTTGGGAGGCATCGGGCCGGGGTCTGGCATGTGCATCTCTCTAGGCGACTTAAGTGGCATATGGCATGCGACTTTATGCGCAGGCCATATAAGTGCCAAACTGGATGACACTTAAATGGGCATTGGATAGAAGGGTAAACGGGCATTGAATAGAAGGGATTCGAATCCCCTCATTGGCGGAGTATTTCATGACTGATTTCCTGGTGGCTGACCTTTCACGCTGGCAGTTCGCGCTCACGGCGCTGTACCATTTCCTCTTTGTGCCCCTGGCGCTCGGCCTGTCCATGATGTTGGTCGTCATGGAGGGGGCATATGTGATGACGCGCAAGCCCGTCTGGCGGAAAATTACTCAGTTCTGGGGTACATTGTTCGGAATCAATTTCGCGATCGGGGTGGCGACGGGCATCACGATGGAATTCGAGTTCGGCATGAACTGGGCCTATTACTCGCATTATGTCGGCGACATTTTCGGCGCGCCGCTTGCGATTGAAGGGCTCATGGCTTTCTTCCTCGAAGCAACCATGGTTGGTCTGATGTTCTTTGGTTGGGACAAACTGTCGAGACCGGCCCACTGGATGGTCACCTGTCTCGTTGCGCTTGGGTCGAATCTTTCAGCGCTCTGGATTCTGATTGCCAATGGATGGATGCAGCATCCGGTCGGTTCCGAGTTCAATCCCGAAACCATGCGGATGGAAGTCACCAATTTCGCGGAAGTCCTGTTCAATCCTGCCGCACAGGCAAAATTTGTCCACACAGTCAGCGCCGGATACATCACCGCAGCCGCCTTCGTATTGGCCATCTCCGCCTACTATCTTCTGCAGAAGCGTCATATCGGCCTTGCCAAACGATCGATGATCGTTGCGTCGGCCTTTGGCGTATTGTCTGCTGCGTCGGTGATCGTTCTTGGCGATGAGAGCGGCTATGTCGACGGCGAGAACCAGAAATTCAAACTCGCGGCGATGGAAGCGATGTGGGACACTGAAGCCGCCCCGGCTTCCTTCACAATCGTTGGATGGCCGAACCGGGAGGATCGCAAGACCCATTTCGCCGTCGAAGTGCCGTACGTGCTCGGCCTTATTGCGACGCGTTCACTAGACAAGGAAGTCGAAGGTTTGAACGATCTTGTCGATCAGGCTGAAGCCCGCGTCGTGAACGGCGTTGCCGCGTATGACGCGCTGCAGGTCATCCGCACCGATCCGTCCAACACTGCAGCGCAAGAAGCGTTCGCGGCGACGAAGACCGATCTGGGCCACGGCCTGTTGCTGACCAAGTATGTTGAAGACCCGCGCGACGCGACTCAGGAACAGATCGATGCTGCCGCGTCTGACCTGGTGCCGAATGTCGCGCTCTTGTTCTGGTCTTTTCGATTTATGGTCGGGATAGGGTTCCTCTATCTCGCCATCTTTCTGGTCACATTCTATTACTCAAATTTGAAGCGCAACGTGCCTGACTGGGTGCTCAAAATGGTGCTCGTTGCAGCGCCGCTGCCCTGGATCGCTGCGGAACTTGGTTGGATCGTCGCTGAAGTCGGCCGTCAGCCATGGATTATCGATGGCATCCTGCCGACACATGTTGGTGTCTCAAGCTTGTCGCCTGCGCATATCATCCTGACGATTTTGGGGTTCACGATTCTCTACAGTGTGCTGCTGTACATCATGGTGAAACTCATGCTGCGCGCGATTTCAATAGGACCAGGCGGCGGCCCTGTTGTGCCGCTCGCTGGCGGCGGGATTTCTGACGCCATTGGCATCACAAAATCTCCGGCGACGAATACGCCAGACTTCGACAAATAGAGAAGGGAATAGAAACATGGAAATTCCATTCGACTATGAAACGCTGAAAGTCATCTGGTGGGGCCTGCTTGGCGTACTGTTGCTCGGTTTCGCACTTACTGATGGCTATGACCTTGGCGTCGCAACGCTTCTGCCCTTTGTCGCGAAAAAGGACGAAGAACGCCGTCTCGTCATAAACTCGATCGGTCCCATGTGGGAGGGACATCAGGTTTGGTTTGTCCTCGCGGGCGGTGGCATTTTTGCCGCCTGGCCAATTGTCTATGCGGTCAGCTTTTCCGGATTCTACATCGCGATGTTCCTGGTCCTTGCGGCACTCATCTTGAGGCCGGTCGCGTTCAAGTATCGCTCCAAGCGTCCGGAAACAGCATGGCGGTCACGCTGGGACTGGGCGCTGTTTGTTGGTGGTATTGTGCCGGCGCTTATTTTTGGAGTCGCAGTCGGCAATGCCATTCTGGGCGTTCCGTTCAAGCTCGATGCGACGCTGCGCATGACCTATGAGGGCAATGTCCTTACCGGCCTGATCGACTTGCTCAATCCCTTCGCGCTTCTAGCGGGGCTGGTTTCGGTCATGATGCTTGTCACACACGGCGCAAGTTGGCTGACGATCAAGCTGGAAAAGGGAGACGTTCGCGATCGCGCCGCCCGATTTGGAAGGGTGGCTGCGCTACTCAGTTTCGTTCTGTTTGCGCTTGGCGGCATCTGGCTCGCTCTCGGCATCGATGGCTATCGCATCACCGGTGAAATTGACCCGGGTATGTTGCCCAATCCGCTTCGCAAGGAAGTGGCTGTCGAGTCGGGCGCCTGGCTTGCCAATTATGGCAAATATCCGTGGATGATATTGGCCCCAGTCCTGGGACTTGCCGGATCCGTCATTGCCTTCGTTGGGCTGCGCGCCAAGTCCGCGCTCTCAATGCTGGGCTCGGCAATAGCGATTGCCGGAATCATCTGCACTGTTGGTGTCTCGATGTTTCCATTCATTCTGCCCAGCTCAATCGATCCACAATCCAGCCTCACCGTTTGGGACAGTTCGTCTTCGCATCTCACCTTGTTCGTCATGCTCATCTGCACGGTCATTTTCTTGCCGCTGGTCCTGTTCTACACAGCTTGGGTCTACAAGGTGTTGTGGGGACGCGTGACGACGGCGGAAGCGACGGGCGCAGACGGCGGACACGCTTACTAACCGAAAGGGTTTCACATGTGGTACTTTGCCTGGATTCTCGGCCTCGGCCTTGCGCTCACGTTCGGAATTCTCAACGCACTCTGGAACGAGTTTTCAGAAGACGCGCTGGCTTGCGATGATGTTGACTGCGACGAGGTCGAGTCATGAGAAGAACGAGCGCCTGCGTCGAAGGATTGGAAAGACAGGCGATTGGGCAACAACCGTTGCCGCATGCGCCTGTCTTGCAAGCGCAGCCTTTGCGAAAGGCCTGATGCTTGTGCCGGAAACGATCAAGTCGGCATCCGGCGCGGCAGTGGCAGACAGGGATGCGGTCGTGGAATCGAAAGATAATTTCAGGACTTGAGGAGGCAAGATATGAACATCAGGCATTTGCGCTTTACTCTGCCGGCTCTGTTGGCATTGATTGCCGCATGCGCGCACACCGCTCAACCGCCGCTGTCGACGCGTGCGCCAACGATCGAGGAAACCAGCATGCTGACCATTCTCACCAGCGACAACCCAGAGACGCAACTCATGGCGCTGGTCCTGACAAAAGCTGCTTTCGACAAAGGAGAGACGCCGCGAATTCTTCTCTGCAGTGATGCTGGGGACCTTGCCCTCAAAGCCCCCCTGTTGAAGCGACAACGCCGCTTGCACCAAAAGGCATGAGCCCACAAGGTTTGCTGAAGGCGCTGATGACGAACGGAGTTAAAATTGAAGTCTGTGCGATCTACCTGCCAAACCGTCCATTTGGACCCGAAGCGCTTCTTGACGGAATCACCGTCGCCATGCCGCCAGACATCGCCGAGGAGTTCACGAAGCCAGGTGAAACGGTGTTGAGTTTTTAGGGAAGCGCGATCTCGATACGCAGCAGATGCCGTCGCTGCGAGCATGATAGGTCGTCTCGGCATGAGTTGAGCGCCGCGTCATGACACTTGAGCGCAAGCCTACCTTGTTTGTTCCAGGCTCGCCCGGTTGGGCGAAAGGCGTTCCAGAAGCAGCGGCGCATTGCTGATCAGGTCAGCGAGCGTGACTTTGTCCAGTTCCGCAAGAAACGCGCGCAGTCCAGTCTGGAACAACACGCTGAGCTTGCAAGCCCCGATCAAGGGACATGTGTTCGAATCTGCATTGAAGCACTCAACCAGTTCAATATCGCCTTCGGTATGACGCACGACGTCTCCGACAATGATCTCAGCGGCAGGTTTGCCAAGACGGACACCGCCCTTGCGCCCGCGCACATTTTCCAGATATCCGAGTTGGCCTAATTGCCGGGCTGCCTTCAGCAAATGTGCACGCGAAATTCCATATGCGTCTGATACATCCTGAATGCGCACCAGCCGTTCGGGATGAAGCGCGCAGAACATCAGCGTCCTAAGCGCGTAATTTGTATAGGCTGTCAGGCGCATGTGCTCTTCCCCTCCCCGAGGTTGCGGCAATTCTGATCGTCATGTCTATTGCGATCATTATTATGCACGATAAGTAATATTTGGTATATTACTTTAATACAATCCCCATGCAGTAGGTTCCGGACAGGGCATTGTCAGGGCGGGTGGCCTTGAGGTGCAGGGTAGGGAGTTCAGCCTCGGAAAATGGCATGGAAGCCGTTTCGCCATTTCAAAACGTCGCCCGAGATCATCCAGCTTGGCGTTTAGATGACTGTCGGCTTCCGCTTTCGCTGCGGAACGAAGAGAGCCTGCTCCACGAGCGCGGCATTGATGTCTCCCACGAGAGCGTCCCGATTTCGGCGAATGCAAAGCTTGCCGAAGACTGTTTTAATCATCAGGGAAACTTCAACAGAAGGGACCGGTTCGAGTCCATGCGTGACGCCGGTCTTCGCTAATGGCGCGACCTTGTCATCGCCTGACACCCGCGCGTCCACGAATAGCAAATACGGGTTCGCATCAGACTGTCAGCACCGACAGCACCTTTCTTATCGGCCAAAATTTGGATCAAGGCCAGTTTGTGACCATCCTCCTCCGAGCGCTTTATACGTAGCGATCTGGGAATTCGTTTCGGCAGCCTGGCTCTGGGCCAGATCATCCTGAAGCGACAAGAGCGTGCGCTGGGTGTCCAGGACGGTTTGAAAATCGACCAGTCCGGTTTGGTATTCCAGCAGCGCCATATCATAGGCTTGCTGCGAGGCTCTGACGGCCTTGTCCAGAAAGTCTGATCTGGCACGGGCTGTCGATGCGGCGCTGAGCGCATCCTCGACCTCCTTGAGCGCAAGGAGCACGGCGCTCTCATAGGATGCGAGGGCCTGCTCCAACACGGCATCTTCGGCCTCCACATTGGCGCGAAGTGCGCCAGCATTGAAGACCGGCGCCGAGAGGCTGGACACAAGGCTGTTGGCCAGGCCCGTCTCGTCCAATAGGCCGGACAGGTCGTCCGCGCTCGCTCCAAGCGATCCTGAAAGGGTCAGGCGCGGATAAAGCGCTGTTGTCGCCACACCCACCCGCGCACTTTGTGCAGCGAGATTGCGTTCAGCCGAGCGCAGGTCCGCGCGCTGGCGCAACAAGTCTGCCGGAAGCACATCTGCATTTATCGGCTCCGCGACGGGAATATCCGATGGGCTGGTGAGGGTTGCCTCAACGATGCCCGGCGACTCGCCGAGAAGAACCGACAGGCTGGTAAAGGCGTTCGCCAATGTGTCCTGTAATGTGGGAATCTGGGCGCGCGTCGATTCAAAGTTGGCGCGCGCCTGTTCAACATCGAGCGACGAGGTGAGCCCGGCTTCGGCGCGCCAGCGTACCTGATCGAAAGTCTCCTCCTGCGCCACGATACTGGCGCGTGTGAGGCGCAGACGTTCCTGGAGTGTGCGAATTTCGACATAGGTGACGGCGACTTCCGCTGTTAGGCTGGTCAGCACATCGACATGGGCGGCTTCGCGCGCTTGCAGCGTTGCTTCGGCAGCCTTGAGTTCCTGTTTGACGCCGCCAAAAATGTCCGCTTCCCAACTCGCGTCGAGACCGGCGCTGTAAAGACCGTTCCAGTCTGCCGATCCGGATTGATAGGCGCCAGCAGCCCCTCCCGCATCGATGGCCGGATAGCGGCTTGCACCAGCGATCTTCGCGCGCGCGCGGGCTTCGCGGATGCTTGCCAGGGCGGCAGCGCGGTCCGGATTGTTCTCGATGGCCCGCGTGATGAGATCGTTGAGGACCGGGTCTTCAAACCGAGTCCACCACTGTGAAAGATCCTCGATCCGGGCAGAGCTGCCTCGTTCGTTGCGCGCCGTCGACCAGTCGGCTGGCAGGTCGAATGCCGGCGCGTGATAGTCGGGGCCGACCGCACAGGCGCCCAGCATTGCCATGGCAAGGGCCGCTCCTCCTGCCCCCCCTCTGATTCTACTCATATCGAAGTGCCTCGATCGGATTAAGGTTGGCCGCACGCCTCGCCGGAAAATAGCCGAAAATGACGCCGACGATGGCAGAGAACAGGAACGACACGGTGATTACGACCGGGTCCGGCGTGAAGGGAATCTCCATCATGTCTGCAAGCCCATAGGCCGTCGTCAGGGCGAGGATTACCCCGATCAGCCCACCAAGGGATGACAGGGCGACGGCCTCGACCAGGAATTGCAGCAGGACGTCATTCTTCCGTGCGCCGATTGCGAGCCTAATACCAATCTCACGGGTGCGCTCAGTCACCGAAACCAGCATGATGTTCATGATGCCGATGCCGCCCACCAAAAGGCTCACCCCGGCCACTGCGCCCAGAAGCATGGTCATGATCTGGGTCGTGCTGGTCAGCATTTCGGTGATCTCCGTCATGTCTCGGACGGTAAAGTCATCATCCTCACCGGCGGAAATGTGTCGCCGGTCGCGCATTAAATAGGCCACGTCGGATTTGATTCGGGACAGCGACACGCCCTCGCGCGCCGACAAGGCCAGCACAGATACGTCCGTGTTTCCAGCGATACGCCGCTGGAACATCCGCAGCGGTACCAGAACGACGTCATCCTGGTCGGTGCCAAAGCTGGACTGGCCCTTGCTCTCGAGCAGGCCCACCACCTTGCATGAGACGCTGCCCAGTCGGATGCTGGCATCGATCGGGCTGACGCTTCCGAATAATTCATCGCGCACGGTCTGGCCAAGAATGCAAGCCGAGGCGCCGGACCGGATCTCGCTGTCTGACAGGCGTCGCCCCTCGACCAGCGACCAGTCATAGACCTGGAAATAGTCATCCACGATACCGGTCACGCTGGTCGACCAGTTCTCGTTGCCCTGAACCGCGACAACCTGGCGAGAGGAAGAGGGCGAAACAGCAACGACATTCGAAACCTGCTCCCGGATCGCATCTGCATCGGCAGTCTCGAACGGTTTGGAGACCTGCTGGCCACCCATCCGCATGCCGCTGCCGGGAATGACCATGATGAGATTGGAGCCAAGGCTTTCAATATCAGAGGTGACCCGCTGCGTCGCGCCAGAGCCCAGCGTCATCATCGTGATCACGGCTGCGACCCCGATGATGATCCCCAGCATGGTCAGGACGGACCGCATGGCATTGCCGGCGATCGAGCGGAAGGCGAGCTTGATGGCGCTGAACAACATCAGGCCACCTCTGCCGTTTCCCGGTCGGACTGAACCACGCCATCAACAAAGTTCACGATCCGGTGTGCATACTCGGCCATGTCCGGCTCATGGGTAACCATGATCACCGTGATGCCGCGCTCCACATTCAGCCTGGTCATCAGATCCATGATTTCGAGGCTTGTCGTGGTGTCGAGATTGCCAGTGGGTTCGTCAGCCAGAAGGACGACAGGATTGGTAACGATGGCCCGGGCGAAGGCGACGCGCTGTTGCTGACCGCCTGACAACTCCGCCGGGGTGTGGCTTTCCCGCCCCTTGAGGCCGACATCGAGGAGCGCCTTCAAGCTCCGTTCCCGTCGCTCCCCAACCGGGATCCCGCGATAGAGGAGCGGCAGCTCCACATTTTCAAGCGCGCTCGTACGTCCGAGCAGGTTGAAGCCCTGGAAGACGAATCCGAAATAATGGCGTCGCAGCAAAGCGCGTTGGTCCTGGTTCAGCCTGCCCACGTCCACGCCGTCAAACCGGTAGCTCCCACCGGTTGCTGTGTCGAGACAGCCAACAATGTTCATGCACGTGGACTTGCCTGAACCGCTTGGTCCCATAACGGCGACGAATTCGCCCTTCCGGATGGTGAGGTCGACTCCGCGCAGGGCGTGGACGGCGGCATCGCCCTCACCAAACACCCTGGTGATGCCCTCCAGTTCGATGATCGGCGCTCCAACGGCCGCGTGTTGCGAAGGGGCTGTCATGAGGCGTCAAGTTGTTCAATGATCACTTCGGAACCGGCATCCAGCGGCCCGCCGAGAACTTCAGTCCACGAGCCATCGCTGGAGCCGATCCGGATGTCGACCGGTGTGGGGTCCCCATTCGCATCCAGGGTCCAGATCGTGCGGTCCTTGCCGGAGGCCGCCTGCAAGGCAGCATCCTGGTCGCCGCGTGGCGGTCCAGGTACAAGGGCATCGAGAATCCCGCCGCCTGAGCTCGCCTCGATGATGCGTGGTGAGAACCGTAGCGCCTGAACCGGGATCAGGAGTGCGTCTTCGATCTGCTTGACGGTGACGATCGCCGTGGCGGTCATGCCTGGGCGCAATCGCAGATCCGCATTGTCGACCGAAAGGATCGCCTCATAGGTCACCACGCCGTCGCTGGAAATGGGCGCATAACGAAGTTGCGTAATCCGGGCGGCAAATTCCTCGTCTGGAAAGGCGTCCACAGTGAAACTTGCGCTCTGTCCTTCCCGGACGGCGCCGACATCGGCTTCGTCAATCTCGATGGCGAGTTCCATTTCCGACAGATCTTCTGCAATGACAAACAGCTCCGGCGTCTGGAGCGAGGCAGCCACGGTCTGGCCGGGATCGATCTCACGGGACAGGACTACGCCGTTGATCGGCGAAATGACCACGGCCTTTTCTAGCTGTGTCTGATTGACGACGAGAGTTGCTTCCGCTTGGCGGATCTGCGCGTTGGCGCTAGCCAGTGTGGCGACAGCGCGGTCTCTCGCGGTCACGGCAGTATCGAGTTCCAGAGCGGACGGCACGGATCCGCCACTGAGCTCCTTGAGGTGTTCCAGCCTTGCCAATTCGCTTTTGGCCTGTCTGAGCGCGGCGTCGGCTTCAAGTCTCGTCGCCCCGGCAAGTTCCAGTGCGGCGCGTGCCTGAGCGGCATTGGCCGACAGGATCGAGGTATCGAGCCGCGCCAGTACGTCGCCCGCCACGACTTCGTCATTGTAGTCAGCAAGGACCTCCGCAACCGTACCCGAGACCTCGATGCCAACACTCACCTCGTTGAGAGGCTCTATGGTGCCCGTTGCCGTGATCGTTACAGTGAGGTCACCCCGGGCAGCGGACCTGGTGACAAATTCCGAGGCATCAGACGTCGACCTGCCGCGCAGGAACAACGCGAGAGCAAGGACCAGCAGGGCTGCCAGCCCGGCCAGGACCCATCTATTCCGGAAGAGTGCCGATGCCGGGTTGCGCTGATTGAGCTTTAAGATTTCTTCGATGTCCTGTTGCATGCCGATATCGTTCATCGCTTCGTTTTGTCCTTCCACCTCAACCGGGCGCATGCCTGATGCCTGTTGAACTCGTCGGCGCGGCGATTCCGTCGGTCATTTTCTATGCGCATTCAAGAAATGTGCCTTTCGGGCATGCGCGCGCTGGGGCGCTTTGGGCATTTGGGGCGTCCTGCCAATCGAATCAAACTTGGACCAACCAATCCCGCGGACCGGATCCCGAAAGATGACGAAATCACCCTTTCCCAACGTCAGGATATCCCCGGAAAACACCGGGATTTCAAGAATATGTGACATAATCATTCGTTGCGCGACCGTCTCGTCGCCTAACACCGGCTCGGTCTCAATCCGGCTTGTCTGCGTTCAATGTTTCGGAAATCAAATGAAATTCCTTCAGAAGGTCGCCAATTTCCGTCGCATTGAGCTTCTTTAGCAGCAGATTGCGCAGAATCGCCGGCCCGGGGATGCCGATTTCCTTTCGGTCGCGCACCTGACTGACGGCGGCTAGCAGGGAGCGGACATCATAGGTCGAATTGAACACTTCTGGCACACCCCGCTCGATGTTCAGGAGAGTATAGACAGCCTCCATTGGCGTGCGTACTGAATACTCAGTGGTGAAGACGCAGTCACGTTCCTTGGATTCTGCAAACTGGCCGATGAAGGCGAAGTTGACGGAGCCTTCCGGCACCACGTCCGGGCGATCGCCTGCCTTGCGTGGCATGAAGAAAGCGGTGACATAGGGCATCATCACCGGTACGGTCCTGGCACCCGTCGCAGCCAGTTCGGGAATTGCATCAACCGGAACGCCCATGTGGTAGAGCCATTCCTGGGTGATTTCCTCGCCGGTACATGCTTGCATAGGTTTCTTGACGAAATCGCCGGGCTTGTCGACGAACAACGAATAGAACCAGAGCACCAGCTGGTCGCTGGGCTGCTGCTTGAAATGCGGCTGGCGATTGATCGTCCAGCTGCACAACCAGCTCGAATCCTTGACGGTGACGATCCCTCCGCTGACGACATGGCCACTGAAGGGATCACGTTTGACGATCTTCCTGATATATTCAGGAATGCGAGCGTCGAGTGTCATGATGGTGGCTGATTCCCACTTGGTTTCCGGGATATGCGTGCTGAACACGTCCGGATGTCCGAAGGCCGAATCCTTGGCTGCGATGCGCCGCCATAGGTCCCATGCCGACGCCGGCCCCTCATTGAGCCTGGCTGGCGTGTGGTGATCGCCAGAGTCGGAATTTTCGGTGAGTGAGCCGATGGTGATGAACACGAGATCGTCCTCTCCAAGATCGCCCCCTCCGGCAACGCTGTTTTCCAGCCAATGGATGCGGGTCGCTTGCTTGCGGCCTGGCTTGTTGTAGAAATCTACATCGGTGACCTCGACGCCATAGCGGAAGGTCACGCCGCGTTCGGTCAGCCATTTGACCAGCGGCAGGACGAGCGATTCATACTGGTTGTAGCGGGTGAACTTCAGCGTCGAGAAGTCCGTCAATCCCTGGATCTGGTGAATGAAGCGATGCAGGTACAACTTCATCTCGAGCGCGGAATGCCACTCTTCGAACGCGAACATGGTGCGCCAGTAGAGCCAGAAATTGCTGGCGAAAAAATCCTTGCCCATCACTTCATTGATGCGTTTGGCCTCCATTTCCTCGCGCGTAGCGAAAAAGAGCCGCAGCAGATCCTTTTGGGCCTTTTCGTTCAGTGTCAGAAGGGCCTTGTCGGGGACGTCCTGTCCCTGCATCTGAGTGCTGCGCTGTAGCGAGAAATTCGGGTCGTCCTGGTTGAGCCAGAAGAATTCGTCGAGCACGCTGGCCCCTTCGATCTCGAGCGAAGGGATGGACCGGAAGAGATCCCACAGGCATTCGAAATGGCTTTCCATCTCGCGCCCCCCTCGGATCACGAAGCCCTTTTTCGGTTCCTCGATGCCGTCCATGGCCCCGCCGGGCAACTGCATTTCCTCGAGGATGGTGATCTTGCTGCCTGCCATGTGACCGTCACGGATCAGGAAGGCCGCGCCGGCCAGCGAGGCAAGACCCGATCCGACAAACCAAGCTGTCTTGTTCTCGACGCCTTTGGGCTTGCGGGGACGGATGAAGGCTTCGAAATTGCCGCTCGTGTAGCGCATCGTGTGTGTCCTTCTACTGACCTGAACGTCTCAGATACTATTCGGCCGAACAGTTTTTGTGTGGTGGACAGGATGGTGATGCGGAGCACCATGATCTGAGTCAATTTCCTGTGACGATCTTGTCAGGGCAGACGCCCTTGAGGTGATCGATCCCGGCAATTAGCCTTCATTGAAAGGTCGTCTTAAGCCATTCGTCAGTGTGCAATCATTTCGCCTTCGAAAGGCACATCAACACCAGGATCCGGTTGAAACAGAAACGCGACGCTGCCCTTCGCGAATGGCGGGGTCTTCTCGTCGTCTGGACCTGCTGGCCCGCGAATAACGGAGACGGGTTCGTATTGGACTGACAGCCCCCAACAGCTTGTATGGGCAGGGGTGCCGCACTCCGATTGGCTCAGTGAAACCGCTCATCCTTTAAACCGGGTTCGGCCTCAGACTGCGTTCTTTCGCCGTTCGGACCAAGGGGCCATCCGGGATAGACTTCGGCGAAAGTCTCTAACATGTCCGAAAGCGGAAGATCGAGATGGCTGCCACGCTCACGCACATATTCCATATGCCGTCGCCCCGACTGATCAAACGGATGCATCAGTGCTCCCTTGACGGGATCGAATTCCAGCGCCTTTACACCGAACCTGTCGCAGAGTTCCTTGTTGAACGCTGTCGAAAGCTTGACCCAACGCCCCTGGAGCCAGAGTTCACTGTAACCGTGCCAGGCAAAGAGGTCAGTGCCCATCGACTTGGTCAGCTTTTCACTCGTGAGATGATTGCGGACATCGGCAAAGCCAAGACGGGCGGGGATGCCGGCAGCCCGGGCAAGGGCCGTCAATACAATCGACTTGGGAACGCACCAGGTCGCGGCAAGGCCAAGAATGTTGCTGGCGCGATACGCTTCGCGCTCTGTTGCGACATTGTAGGGGTCATATCTGAAGCCATCCCTGACCGCATAGAACAGGTTCTCGGCAATCTGAATCTGGTCTATGCTGCCATCCGTGAGTGCGCAGGCTCTGTCGGCGATTGCCGCGTGATTGCTATTGATGAAGAATGTCGGCTTGAGGGCCTCTTCCTGTTCTGACGTCACTTGATGCTCCGATCCACTGTGCCTGAAATCCGAGCTATTGATAGCAAAGCAGCAGGCCGCGTAAATTCTTCCCCTGGGTCAACTCTCGATGCCATGGGCTTTGTCAAAGGAAACCACATAGCTCGTGTGATTGCACATCGGTCCGCAATGCAACGAATCCGAACGCTGTTTCCGGATCTTGTGAGCGAAGTAAGTCCCGAATCGATCGACCCAGAGACGTACACTTTCGTGGCAGGCATCGATGCTACGCTCGTGGAGCAGGTCATCGACATTCCGAAGTGAGAGCGGAAACTGGACATACGTGAGTGCGCCTAGCTGGATCATCTCGGGCGAGGTTTTGAAGTAGCGGAAGGGACTTTTGGTCATTTCCTCAAGCTAGCCACCTGGATACGTCGTCTCAAGCCCGGTTCCCCTGACAACACCCGAAAGGAAACTGCCACGATAATGCTGCCGTTGAAACCCTCTTCAAATCACTCAAGGCCGAGCTCGTCTGGAGACACACCTGGAGCACGCGGAGAGAAACCGAGACGGCGCTGTTCCAATACATCAACGGCTTCTACAACCCACGTCGAAGGCACTCAGTCCTCGGATGGAAAAGCCCCTTGGCATTCGAACGAAAGGCAGCTTAAGTGAAGCGCTGGGTCGGAACGAAAGCGTGACAGGTCCATTTGGGACTCAGGTCGCGCTGTATCTCGCGCTGATCGCCGTTCATTGAAAACACCTTTCTTCCCCGTCGGGGAGATTAAAGAAGGTGTCTCGCTGAATGCTACATTTCTACAGTCTGACAGTGCCGATTGCTCTTATCGCAGTATTCGCGCGGGGTTATGTCATTCCAGCGGACAAATGCTCGGCGAAAGCTCCTTTTGTCGGAATAGCCAAGTCTTTCTGCCACTTCTTCGATGAGATAGTTTTGATCAAGTAGGCGTTTGGCCCGAGTGTTCAAAGTGCTGGCACGGAGAGATTGAAAACTCGTCCTCACAGCCTGTAGTTGTCGTCTAAGGGTGCGTACACTTATCTCTAAATGAGTTGCCGTTTGCTCTTCGGACAAGTTGTGGCCGGAGATGAGTTGGCAAACTTTTTCGGCCAAACCTTGCTGCGATGTTTTCAGCCTGTCGTCACCGTCAATATGGGTGGCGATGGACAAGTAGATATCATACTCGGCTGGCAGCGCGTCTTCTGAGACATCAATTACAAGATTTGTCGCGGCGAGACTATACTCCAATTCGAAGACCTTGCAGTCCGGCGTAACATGGCATGGCCAAAACGCTAATTGGTATGGTGGTTTTTGAGTATTCCTGAAATGGCTGCCGGTCCGAATTTCACTCAGTGTTTCGGTTACCTGCTCGCCCACGCACATGACAAATATGCTGTGTACGAGGATCAGAACGCAATCTATCAGCGCGCCGCGTTCCTGCGGGCTAAGGTCGAACGGATACGGGAAACCTTCGACATCAATGGCATAGACAATCTTATCATCACGAAAAAAAACATGATTATACGTGCCGCCGTGAAGCATATTAAAGCTATGGGCAAAGTGTTGCATCAAGG
>Ga0209344_10001542_pt1 | contig 29399 bp, 25 predicted proteins | sample Cruoilmetagenom6_FD_187293 | JGI IMG/M metagenome (GOLD analysis project Ga0209344, IMG submission 187293) | Oil polluted marine microbial communities from Coal Oil Point, Santa Barbara, California, USA - Santa Barbara Oil Seep Sample 6 (SPAdes)... | ecosystem: Environmental > Aquatic > Marine... | reverse complement strand
TTTTCTGCATTCTTTAAACTTGACAAATCATTTTTGTTTATTACAGAATACATCTCGTCCTCAATTGAATGAGTTGAGGAACTATATTTTTCAATCATCAGTCCGTAAAGCACATAATCAGAATTTAGCCTAGGGAATTCTGTTTGCCCTTTAGAATCACAAGACATTAAAAGAAGCAGAAGAATAAGTAAAGTATATTTCATATGTTTTTTAACGGTCTTGTATAAGAATAGTAGGGCGGAAAAAAAGCGACTACCATTCGGTTGAACACAAGCCGAATTTTTAAATTTTTCTTATTATATTTTTGTTCAATAAGCCAAATTTAAAAATTTGGCGACTTCGCAAAAGTGCCTTTGCCATTGGGTTAAGCACTAATTGCACTATTATTTTTATACGTTGTTGGCAATAGTAATTTGTTACTCTTTTGCTTTTTTAATTGGTTTAAATCCGCAGTAAATTACCTGTTTTTTTTGGTCTTCAATTTTTTCTATTTCGTTAGAATTTGCGTTTACAAAAAAACTTTGTTCGGAATATTCATACCATTTCTCAAAGTCAATTTCCTGCTTTTCGCTCACATTAAAATCTTCTTGGATTAACCAACAAAATGAATTTACTTCATCTAAATACGATAACTCGATAAAATCTACTTTTTTATCCTTAAATCGTTCATCCGATTTTACTTTTTCTAATGCGAGACAAGGCTCAATCAGGTTTTCAAATTTAGGATTGAGTGAGAAGTCAGGAAAATTGTTTTCAGAAATCATTTTTCCGTTCTTGTCAAATTCCAATCCAAATGCGTATTCAAATCCGTTATTCCGATAAGTGTAGAGAATCCAATAAGTAACATTGTAGTTCGACAATTCATAAAATTCGGGTTTGTCATATTCCGCTTTTACTGAATCCAGATAGTTTACTCGAAATTCGCCCATTTCCAATTTATTGTAAAAGTCAGCATTTGCACGTGTAATAATATATTCTTTTGTTTTTTTTAGAACAAAGTCAGAATACTTCTCAATATTTTTAACATCGTATGGGTAAAAAGTATTTTCTCTCTCAATTGAATCTTTATGTTTTATTTCAAATGGAATATAGTTTTTTGTACGTGACATATAAGTTCCACCTAATTCCAGTTTATCAATATCATCACATTGAGCGAATCCATTGATTGAAATTAGAAAGATTATTAATATGCTAAAAGTTTGTTTCATTATTATTGCCAACTAGTATATATCAACATGCAGTATATTTTCCATATATCTGCTAAGATAACAAATTTACCCCCTTCCCCATCACCCCCTTCAGCAACTCCAACTGCCCGGCAAGTATCAGGTTTCCCTCAAAAACAAAGAACCCAAAACAAAGCCAAGTCGCTCTGTTTCGGGTTAAATTAATTAACTGAGTAATCTTAATCTATTTACTTTATTACAATCCTTTTGGTAACCGAGTTATTATCAGCAGTAACCTTCACCATATAAACCCCTTGGGCAAGCTGAAGGTTTAAGTTTATGTTTTTATCTGAATAGTTATTTTGAAAAACCTGTTGTCCAAGCGTATTGAATATCGCCACAGAAGAAGCTACACTACTTGGCAGGTTTATGTTTACGTTTCCTTTTGTAACGGTTGGGTAGATATTGAAATCAAAGGTTGTTGCTTCTTCAACACCTAACGTTGGGATAAACCAAGATGGAAAAGTGTCTTCAAAAGTTTCAATTCCAGTTAATGGCCAAATGTCTTTGTTCAGCAAAATATTTCCTGGGCCTATTAAGCAAAAGGTTGGGTAAGCATTAATACCAAAATTAGTATCCACTTCTGGGCCACCTCCTTCATTGCTTACTGCGGGTGCGTGGTCAAAAGGGCCACCGTGATCTATGTGATATTGTCTAACCCGAGCATTATTGTCGTTTCCATTATTAACAGAAAGGCAAAATACGTTGCCGGCATTGGAGCCGTAGGTTTCGTAAAATTCGTTAAAAATAGGTGCCGATCCTTGGCAGGGAACACAATCCACAAAAAAGAAATCAAGCCATACAAGCTTTTCCTCAGCTATAAGTGAATATAAGTTATATTCATTTCCTTCCGTATCGGTTACAGTAAAATCATCTACAACATCACCTACATTGTAGTTATTTACCTGTGCATTTGCAAAAAAGGTAAATAGTAAAAGAATTAATGTAATTTTTTTCATAATTGTTTAAGTTTTAAGGTTTGTATTGTGCGAAGTTATGTATTTGTCATATAAAAAGATTAGTATCCTTGAGGAAATTACAAATTTTCAAAAAAAAAGACCCATCAAAATTTCAGTAATTGAAATTTTGATGGGTCCGGCTTCAAATAAAGCGGTACTTAAAGTTTAGCTTAAAACTACCACTTATCTATCTTCTCCTTCAATTTCTCTTTGGATTCACCCGTTTTCTCTTGAAGGCGACCAAGCAATTCGTCAGATTTACCTTCAGCGTACATTAAATCGTCGTCGGTAAGGTCTGCATATTCTTGTTTGAATTTACCTTTTACTTGGTTCCATTTTCCTTTAAACTGATCTTCGTTCATAGCTTTTTTGTTTTAAGTTAATTAATCTTTCTTTTTCGTTTTGTAAAGATATTACACCAATCCGCCCATTTATAATAATGAAATATTAAAGATTCCCCCGTTTTAGTTATAACTTTGCTAATGAGTCTTAAAAAATGTTATATAAAAAATAATTCTATGAAGCATTTCATTCTGATACTAACACTATTGCCACTTTTCACCTTTTGCGGACAACAAAAAGATGAAAAAGAAGAAAAAGAAGAAAAAACAAACGACAGCCAAAAAACTGAAACCGTAAGTGAGGCTCCTGCCATAAATCAAAACGCAACCTATTACTTAATACGACACGCCGAAAAAGTGCGTACAGACCCAAATGACCAAGATCCCGCACTAAACATTGATGGATTGATGCGCGCCAAACGTTGGGCTGCGTATTTTGAGCCAATTAAAATTGATGCAATCTACGTAACCAAATACATCCGAACCAAGCAGACCGTTTCGCTTATAGCCCAGCAAAAACAGGTTTCCCCTATGCGTTATGACCCCAATACCGTTTATTCTGAAGAATTTTTAAAACAAACCAATGGCAAAACAGTTTTGATCTCTGGCCACAGCAACACCACACCACAGTTAGTCAACCAGCTAATCGGCGAAGAAAAATATGAGGATATGGACGATAGCGATAATTCCACCCTTTTTAAAGTAACCATAAACGGCAACGACAAAAAAGTAGAGACAACAACAGTTGAATAGTGAGTGAAAGTATTCTTTATTCTTTATTCTTTATTCTTTATTCTTTATTCTTTATTCTTTATTCATTCCTCATTATTAATTATTCATTAAACATTACGCATTCTTCATTATTCATTCTATTTTTGCACCTATGGCAATTCAGAAAACCGTAAAAATAAAAAACCGCAAAGCAAGATTTGAGTACGAAATCCTCGATACTTACACAGCAGGCATTGTGCTACGCGGCACCGAAATAAAGGCCATCCGCGAGGGCAAGGCTTCTATTGCCGAAAGTTTTTGCGAGTTTAACAACAGTGAACTTTTTGTGATAAACATGACCGTTCAAGAATACAGCCACGCCACCCACTTTAGCCACGCCCCAAAAAGCGAGCGCAAACTTCTCCTTAACCGTAGCGAGCTGAAAAAGCTGGAAAAAGAAGTAAAGAACAGCGGACTTACCATTATCCCTCTAGTGCTCTTCACCAATGATAAAGGTTTGGCGAAAATAGATATTGCACTTTGCCGTGGTAAAAAAGAATATGACAAACGCGAAGTAATCAAAGAACGCGATTCCAAAAAGCAACTTAGCAGGATTAAGAAGGCTTTTAATAATTAATTCTTAAAAATTTTACTGGCACACAACCATTTGGTAATTTGGTTCGTAAATAATCAAAGCATCCCTTGTTCTCTTATATGAAAAAAATACTTTTTGTTTTTCTACTTCTTTCAACGTATTTACTTCAAGCCCAAATAGTCGGAAAAGTAACCGATACCAAAGGCGAGCCCCTGCCCTACGTAAACATTTACCTTCAGAATAGCTACATTGGCACCACCACAAACGACGATGGCAATTACTCCTTGAATGTTTCTGAAGTAGCTGAATACAAAATTGTTTTTCAGTTTTTGGGTTATAAAACCTTGAGCAAAACCGTAACAGCAAGCTCGTTTCCCTTTATTTTGAATGTATCCCTTGAAGAAGAAACCACCAGTCTTGAAGAAGTGGTTCTAAACACTTCGGAAGATCCCGCCTATCGCATCATCCGCAAAACCATTGAACAGCGAAAAGAAAACCTTGATAAACTAAGCGAATACACCGCAGATTTCTACTCCAGAGGACTTTGGAAAGTAAAAGACGTTCCCGAGAAAATAATGGGCCAGGAAGTGGGCGATTTTGATGGAATGTTAGATTCTACACGTACGGGGATCATTTATCTTTCAGAAACTATTTCAGAAATAGCCTACCAAAAACCGGATAAGTTCACCGAAAAAATCATTGCCAGCAAAGTGAGCGGCAACGATAACGGTTTCAGCTTCAACAGTGCGCAGAGTGCCAATATTTCCTTTTATGAAAACACTATTGAATTAAACGCCGCACTGGTTTCACCAATTGCGAATAATGCCTTGAGTTATTACAACTATAAATTGGATGGCGTTTTTTATGAAGGACCTAAACTCATCAATAAAATTAAGGTAACCCCAAAACGTCCTAACGACAGGGTGTGGCATGGCTACCTCTATATTGTGGAGGATGATTGGCAACTTTACGGAGTTGAACTTTCCACAACTGGAGCTGCAATTCAAGTACCTTTTGTGAGCTATTTGACTGTAAAACAAAATTACAAATACGATACAAGTAACGATTTTTGGGTAAAGCTTTCGCAGACCGTCGATTTCGGATTCGGATTTTTGGGTATGAAGGGTGATGGACGTTTTATTGCCGTTTACAGCAATTATGATTTTAAGCCAACATTCACAAAAAAATCCTTCACAAATGAGGTGGTATCCTTTAAACCCGAAGCCAACAAAAAAGATAGTCTCTATTGGAAAGGCAGTCGTCCTGTGCCTTTAACAAACGAAGAGTTGAAGGATTACATTAAGAAAGACAGCATTCAAATTTTAAGACGCTCAAAGCCCTATTTGGATTCTATTGATGCAAAATCAAACAAACCTGGAATTATGAGTTTGCTTGCAGGCTATACCTATAAAAATTCCTTTGAAAAATGGTCTGTGGGTTATGAAGGCCCGCTGCGAAGTATAAACTTCAATACAGTTCAGGGCTGGAATAGCAAGGCGGGACTAACGTTCAACAAATGGTATGACGACAATCAAACCAATTCATTTTCAGCAGCGGTTCGGGCAGATTACGGTATCTCGGAAGACAGGCTTCGGTTTACGGCGGATATTCTAAGAAATTTCAATTGGAAGGATAAACTCCGATTCTCTCTTTCCGGCGGAAGCACAGTAACTCAATTTAACGCTACGGAGCCTATTTCTCCATTGATAAATACTTTTGCGACACTTTTCTTTGAACGGAACTACATGAAGCTGTACGAGCTTAATTTTGGTCGAATTGGTTATAGCCAAGAAGTTTTTAATGGACTCCATCTGTATGCTGCCGTTGCCTACGAAAACAGAAAGCCGCTTTTCAACAATACCGATTACGTTATAATTCCTTTTGATGATGTTAGCTATACGAGCAACAATCCTTTGGCCTCTAACGATTTCAATACTGCTGCAATTTCAGAACACAACATTGTAAAAAGCAAACTCAGAGCGCGCATCAACTTTGCCCAAAAGTATTTTTCAAACCCCGATATGAAATTCAATCTTGGCGACAATAAATATCCAGAACTCAACCTTTCGGTGGAAAACGGCACTGCTATTACCGAAAGCTATTACGACTACACACAGTTTGAAGCGAGTTTGAACCAGTCTATTTCACTTGGCAATAAGGGTGAGTTTTACTACAACTTAAAAGGCGGGACCTTCGCGAATGGTGATGGAATCTCTTTTATTGATTACAAACATTTCAACGGAAACCAAACACGGGTGGGCACTTCGCCGAACTACACCAATGTTTTCAACTTGATGCCCTATTATGAATTCAGTACCAACAAAAGTTATTTTGAAGGGCATGTGGAGCATGATTTCCGCGGATGGATTTTAGGGAAAATCCCCGGAATCAATCAATTGAACCTCAACTTGGTAGCTGGAGCACATTTTTTAAGCACCGAGGAAAGGAAACCTTATTCCGAATTTTCCGTAGGTATAGACAATCTCGGGTTTGGAAAATTTAGATTGCTGCGTGTAGATTATGTTCGTTCCTATTACAACGGCGGCAGCGACGGAGCCTTTATTTTCGGGCTGAAGTTTTTGGATCTCTTGGGTTTATAATTTAAAAAAACTATGAAAACTATATTGAAATTATTGTTTGTCTTTTCACTCTTCACTAGTTGTATTCCAATGCAAAAAGTGCCGAAAGATGCGAAGATGACCGACTTTTTCCACTTTCAAAAAGCGAAAGATTACAATCCTTCCAAATGGGCCGTTTTTCTCCCAGGTACAGGTGGTTTACGAATTTTTAAGGACACAACACATTATTACAATATTGCAAATAAACTGAATGCTGAAGGAATTTCGGTTTTGCTGGTTGATAACGCTGCAGCCTATAAAGCTTCCAAAAGAGATGTTGATGAAGAAGAACCTGCGCAAATTCTTTGGACGCTGGAAGAAGCATTAAAGTGGGCAAGACAGAACGAAAAAATTGATCCAAATTCTGAAGGAAGTATTGTGGGTTGGTCGCGCGCAGGCTTGGGTTTGATTCCGCTTGCAAATGACGCTTCAGAGCTGAAAAGGCTTAATATAAAATCTGTCGCACTATTCTATCCTGCAAATGGTTACGAAATACAACTTAAACCAAAAGTTCCAGTGATTATTATGACAGGCGGAAAAGATAAAATTGTAAAAGTTGATGATATTCTCAAGTATTTGATAGCCGAAAATGCGACCATTCAAGTATACGATGACGCCTATCACGGTTATGATGTTGAGAGCCTAAAAAAAGGAAAATATTACCGCTACATTCCTTTTATTAGCAAAAAGCACTACCTTTTAAAATATGATGAAGAAGCCACGAAAGAGTCTTTAGAGGAATTGATTAAATTCTTAAATTGAGGGATGAAATTTAATCACGCTGAAATTGTCGGCAACAAACTCATCATCAAAGGAAGTAAAAGCCCTCTTCCAATTAGAATCACCTTAATTGCCGTTCTATTGATTTGCTTAATGATCCCTATAGCCGCAACCTTCCTATTAATGTCCGAAAGAAAAGGCCCCCATCTCGGAATCTTCCTTTCTTTCCTTTTTTTCTGGGGAATAGGGTTTTACTTATTGCGCATAATTCTTTGGAATACGTTTGGTCGTGAAATATTGACACTTGAAGACGATAAAATCTCTTATGAAGCAGATTACCGTTTCTTTATTGATGGCAAACAAAATATTTCAACAGAAAACATTGAAGTGGTTGCGATTCCAACTCAAAGTGAAGCAACAAATCTGGGAATACTTGTTTTCTCAAATGAGAATCAACACATAGACACAGTTTTAGGAGCTCCTCTGGACAAGATGATGGACATAGCAGCAGAAATAAACAAAAGATACTGAAAGATATGGCAACACCCTTCCCAATTATAATAACCGAGCGATTAAATCTCAGAAAAGTCTTACCAACAGATGTAGATAGAGTTTATTTCTTTCGTTCTGATAAAGAGATTAACAAATACATAAAGAGAGCACCGCAAACGCGAGAGATGACAATTGCGCATATTCAACTATTGGACGACAATTTAAAAACGGATAAAGGTATTAACTGGGGAATCACAACTAAAGAATCCAATGTTTTGATCGGTTCAATTTGTCTTTGGAATTTTTCTAAAGACAAAAAAACCGCAGAAGTAGGTTATGACCTCGATCCAGAATTTCAAGGCAAGGGAATTATGAGCGAAGCACTAAAAGCCGTTTTGGATTTTGGCTTCAACCAAAGAGGTTTTGGAACCATCGAAGCATATACCGACTATAGGAATATTCCTTCAAAAAAGCTTCTAAAACTACATGGATTTATTCCAAGTAACGATAAAAAAGATGTTGATAACCAAGATAATGAAGTGTTTTACCTGAATCGTTAGTTTTTGTCTTCCAAAAGTGGTACAAATCGAAATTCCCCATATTCCTCTTTCTCAAATTCAGTGTCAGATTTGCGTAAAAAGACCGTCATAATTTGTATCTTTTCACCTACGGGAATCACCAATCTCCCACCAATTTTCAATTGCGCTAATAACGGATTTGGAACAAAAGGCGCTCCGGCTGTTACGATAATTCCGTCAAATGGTGCTTCACTTTCTAGACCAATATAACCGTCTCCAAAAATCATTCGTTTTGGTTTGTAACCAAGTTTTGGTAAAAAAAGTTTTGTCTTTTTGAAAAGTTCATTTTGTCTTTCTATTGTGTAAAGCGTTGCACCAATTTCCAAAAGCACTGCCGCTTGGTAACCACTCCCCGTTCCTATTTCGAGAATTTTATCGCCTTTTTTAGCTTCCAGAAGTTCAGTTTGGCGCGCTACAGTATAAGGTTGCGAAATGGTCTGGTCTGCTGCGATTGGGAAAGCCTTGTCAACATAAGCATGATCCACAAATCCAGAATCCATAAAAAAATGTCGTGGAATCCTGCCAATGGCCTGTAAAACATTTTCATCGACAATCCCTTTCCTTTTAAGGGTTTCGACCAATTTTTTACGCATTCCTTGATGGGTAAATGTATCTTTCACTATCTTTTCTTTTGAACCACAAAGTAACCAAATTTGTTCTCAAGGCACAATTTACTATTAGATAAATATCTATTGATAACTTATAAACTCTAAACCCATAACCTTTTAAACTTTCCCCCGAAACCCGTACATTTGTGAAAAACACACGCCAATGCTAAAAGCGGGAGTTCTGGGTGCTGGACACTTAGGCAAAATACACTTGAAATTGCTGCAACAATCCACAAAATATGATCTTGTGGGTTTCTTTGACGCCAGCAAAGATGCTTCGGAAAAAATAGAAACTGAATTCGGTTATAAAAGCTTTCCATCAATGGAAAGCCTTATAGACGCTAGCGATATGGTGGTTGTAGTAACGCCCACAAGCGCTCATTTTGAATGTGCTGAAAAAGTAATCAAAGCCGGAAAGCATCTCTTTATTGAAAAACCAATCACACAAACCGTTGCCCAAGCTGAACATATACGCGATTTGGCTAAAGAGATGAAAGTACGTGGGCAAGTTGGGCAAGTGGAACGTTTTAATCCAGCCTTTCAGGCAATTAAAGACAAGATTCAGAACCCGATGTTTATTGAAACGCACCGTTTGGCGGAATTCAATCCACGTGGAACAGATGTTTCAGTGGTTTTGGACTTGATGATTCACGATATTGACGCTATTCTAAGCGTTGTAAAAAGCCCCGTAAAAGCCGTGAGTGCCAGTGGAGTTTCAGTTATAAGCGAAACACCAGACATTGCCAATGCGCGCATTGAGTTTGAAAATGGCTGTGTGGCAAACCTTACGGCGAGTAGGATTTCACTTAAAAAAATGCGGAAAGCACGTTTCTTTCAACGTGATGCTTACATCTCTGTAGATTTTCTAGAGAAGAATTGTGAAGTTGTGAAAATGAAGGATGCTCCTAAAGAAATTGACGATTTTGCAATGATATTGACCAATGCGGAAGGCATAAAAAAACAAATCTATTTTGAGAACCCAAAAATTGAAGCCAACAACGCCATACTTGATGAACTGGAAAGTTTTTACGAAGCCATAAAAGCTGATAGAACACCGGAAGTTTCGCTTATGCAAGGAACGGAAGCCCTTCGCGTTGCAATGCTGATTATTGAAAATTTCAAAAAAATATAAATCACATAAAGTTCATTTTAATGAAAAACATAGCAGTAATAGGCGCAGGAACGATGGGCAACGGAATAGCCCACACCTTCGCCCAATTTGATTATAAAGTACATTTAATTGATATTTCTCAAGCATCGCTTGACAAAGGAATAGCTACTATTATCAAAAATTTGGATAGAATGGTAGCCAAGGAAACCATTTCCGAAGCCGATAAAAAAAATACACTAGCTAATATTACTACATTCACAAGTATTGAAGAAGGCGTGAAATCTGCAAATTTGGTTGTGGAAGCAGCAACTGAGAACGTTGATTTAAAGCTGAAAATTTTTCGTGATTTGGATAAATTCTGTCCAGACGATACAATTCTTGCCAGCAATACTTCTTCTATTTCCATTACGCAGATTGCTTCGGTTACATCACGTCCCGGAAAAGTTATCGGGATGCACTTTATGAACCCAGTACCGATTATGAAATTGGTTGAAATCATAAAAGGGTACAGTACAAGCGAAGAAACTTTCAAGACGGTAGAAGAACTTTCAAAAAAGCTGAACAAAGTTCCCGTAGAAGTAAACGACTACCCAGGCTTTGTAGCAAACCGCATTTTGATGCCGATGATAAACGAAGCTGTTGAAACACTTTACAACGGCGTTGCAGGCGTTAAAGAAATTGATACCGTAATGATGCTCGGGATGGCGCACCCAATGGGGCCATTGGCTTTGGCAGATTTTATTGGGCTTGATGTTTGCCTTTCAATCTTGAAAGTAATGCACGAAGGCTTCAAAAACCCAAAATATGCACCTTGCCCGTTATTGGTAAATATGGTAATGGCCGGAAAACTTGGAGCCAAAAGCGGTGAAGGTTTTTATGATTACAGTGAAAACAGAAAAGCAGAAATTGTCTCTTCGCAATTTTCGAAGTAATAATTTAACTCCCAGGCAAACGAAGGAATTCACAAAGTTCACATAGAAAAACCTAAACTTTTAAAACTATAAACTAAACCTTTGGCAAAAATAATCCCCTTTAAAGCCGTCCGCCCTACGCGGGACAAAGTGAGTCTTCTTGCAGCGCGTTCCTATGACAGCTATACGGCATTGCAGGTGGAATCTAGGCTACGGGACAATCCATTTTCATTTTTGCACATTGTGAATCCGGGCTATAAATACCACAAGGAAATTTCAGGTGACGAACGCTACGGTTTGGTCAGGAACCGCTATCAAGAATTTAAAGAGGATGGCATTTTTATACAGGATGAAAAACCTTCATTCTATATTTATAAAATTGTAAACCGTGATGGGCTGGAGTTTACCGGTATTGTTGCTGCGGCGAGTGTTCAGGATTATGAGGATGATATTATCAAAAAGCACGAAGACACACTGGAATTTCGTGAATTGATTTTTAAGGAATATCTTAAAACAGTGGGCTTTAACGCTGAATCTGTACTCCTCACCTATCCAGACAATCAAGAATTGGAAGAATTAATAAATTCTGTGATGCAGAGCCGTCCAGAATATGAGTTTACAACAACCTATCGCGACACGCACTATGTTTGGAACGTAGATGATGAAGCGATTCTGCAAAAAATTCAAAAAATTTATAGTGAAATGCCTGCTCTTTATATTGCGGATGGGCATCACCGTTCTGCTTCTTCTTATTTATTGGCAAAGCATTTAAAAGAGGAAAACCCAAATCATACAGGCGAAGAAGCTTATAATTTTTTTATGAGCTATTTAATTCCCGAAAGCGATTTAAAAATATATGAATTCAACCGTTTGGTAAAAGACCTTAACGGGTTGGAAAAAGAAGAGTTTCTAATAAAGTTAGATGAGTTTTTCCGAATTGAAAACCGTGGGATGGAATATTACAAACCATCAAAGCTGCATCATTTCAGTATGTATTTGGATGGTGAGTTCTACTCATTGTACCTGCGCAAGGCAAAATATGAAATAAAAAACGCGTTGGATGCTCTAGACACGCACGTTTTATACCTAACCATTTTGAAACCACTGTTGGGTATTGAAGACCTCCGCAACGATCAACGCATAGAGTATTCCCACGGAAAAAAGGATTTGGCGTATGTTAAAACAGCAGTAGATTCGGGAACCTTTGCCGTAGGTTTTGGATTGTTACCTGTTACAACAGAAGAAATTAAAATGATTGCAGATGAAGGTTTAAAAATGCCCCCAAAGAGCACTTATATTGAGCCGAAACTTAGAAGTGGCGTAACTATTTATGAATTCTGATTTAGAAAAAAGAGAAAAGAATAAAGAGAAAAGAAAATGACGATTGCGGAAAATTTAGAAAAATTCAATAAAGAATTGCCCAATAACGTTACGTTGGTGGCGGTTTCCAAAACCAAGCCTGTTAGTGATTTAATGGAAGCCTATAATGCAGGTCAGCGCGTCTTTGGAGAGAATAAAATCCAGGAAATGGAAGCCAAGTGGGAGGAAATGCCAAAGGACATTCAATGGCATATGATTGGCCACGTGCAGCGCAACAAAGTGAAATATATGGCACCGTTTGTGAGTTTAATTCACGCGGTGGATAGCCTGAAGCTTTTAAAAGAAATCGATAAAGAAGCAGAGAAAAACGAGAGAACCATTGAATGTTTGCTTCAAATAAAAATTGCCGAAGAAGACAGTAAGTTTGGGATGGGTTACGCAGACGCCGTAAAACTTCTTTCCTCCGAAGAATTTAAAAAACTACAAAACGTAAAAATTGTTGGCTTGATGGGAATGGCAACATTCACTGAAGATGAAAAGCAGATTTCCGAAGAATTTCAGAAGCTGAAAAACATATACGATCAATTCAGAATTCAGCCCTTCGACTGCGCTCAGGGTGACAACTTCAGAATTTTAAGTATGGGAATGAGCAGTGATTACAAGATTGCCATCGAAAACGGCAGCAATATGATACGTGTGGGTAGTTCTATTTTTGGTGAACGGAATTATGAATAGACAATCTTCTATGTTCAAATTTTTAATCCTAAACAATAAACAAAACAACAAATTCAATAAGTGTACGCAATTTTAGACATAGAGACCACGGGCGGGAAATACAATGAGGAAGGCATAACCGAAATTGCTATCTATAAATTTGACGGCCACAAAGTCGTGGACCAGTTTTCAAGCTTGGTCAATCCCGAAAAACCTATTCAACCCTTTGTTATAAACCTTACGGGCATTAATAACGAAATGCTTAGGCACGCACCTAAATTTTATGAAGTGGCTAAACGTATCATCGAAATCACAGATGGTTGCATTATGGTTGCCCACAATGCACTTTTTGACAATAGAATCCTTACAACGGAATTTGACCGTTTGGGATATCAATTTGAGAAAGAAACACTTTGTACGGTTGAACTTGCAAAGAAATTGATTCCAGATATGCCATCGTACAGTCTGGGGAAATTGGTGCGCTCGTTAGGAATTCCGTTGAGCGATCGCCACCGCGCACAGGGAGATGCAAAGGCTACCGTAGCACTTTTTAAAATGCTACTTGCCAAAGACATTTCAAAAGAAATAATTACGGAAACGCTGCGGAAAGATCCAAAACGGCAATTAGAGCCAAAACTGTTGGATATTATTGAAAATACCCCTTCTGAAACGGGTGTTTATTATATGCACAATGAAGCAGGAAGCGTAATTTATATCGGCAAAAGCAAAAATATTAGGAAAAGGTTAATGCAGCACTTTACCAATGATAACCGAAAATCCAAAAAAATTCAGTTGGAAGTAAAGTCGGTCACTTTTGAAAAAACAGGAAACGAACTGATTGCACTATTAAAAGAGTCTGAAGAAATAAAACAGAACAAGCCTTTATTCAACAGAGCACTGCGCCGTACTCTTTTCACGCATCAGCTTACATCTTTTGTGGATGAAAATGGTTATATAAACCTAAAAATTGAAAAAGCCGACGGTAGAAAAAAAGCGATTACCACTTTCAGCAATTATCAACAGGCAAAATCTACACTTTTCAAAATAACGGAAGAAAACCAGCTTTGCCAAAAACTCACAGGACTTTATGATACCAAAAAACAATGTTTCAATTATTCCATTAAAGAGTGCTACGGGGCTTGTGTAAATAAGGAACCCATTGCCGAATACAACAACCGCGTAGAGGCATTTTTGGAAAAGCGCAGTTATGAAAACCAAAATATGCTAATTATTGACCGAGGTAGGGAAATTGAAGAACGTTCCGTTATTTTAATAGAAAACGGAATTTATAAGGGTTATGGGTTTTATAACTTGAATTATCAGATTAACAATCCTGAAATTCTTAAATCTATTATTAATCCGATGCAGGACAGCCGCGATGTACAGCACATTATTCAGAATTATTTGCGGAGGAATAAAGTACTCAAAATAGTAAACCTTTCAGCCAATACAGTTAATTAACCTAAAGTTGCCTATTTTAGTCTTTCAAATATTTCATATTGAAACCGAGCAATAAAAAATCCTGGCGTTACAAACTTCACGAAATCATTTATGAGGCTGATACGCCCATGGGGAAGCTTTTTGACGTTGTACTACTTATCCTTATTTTGCTAAGTATCGTACTGGTTATGCTGGAAAGTGTGCAGGATATTGATGCAAAATACCATGAAATACTTTATTTTGGCGAATGGATCATAACCATATTCTTCACTATAGAATATATTGCACGGATTATTACCGTAAAAAAACCACGTGCCTATATTTTCAGTTTTTACGGAATCATAGATTTTTTATCCACCATTCCGCTATACCTTTCATTTCTTTTTGCGGGCAGCAGTTTTTTATTGTCCGTGCGTGCGTTAAGGTTGCTTCGGGTTTTCAGGATTTTGAAATTAACACGTTATGTTGGCGAAGCAACAAAATTGCGAAGGGCTTTAATAAGCAGTAGGACAAAGATTTTGGTGTTTTTATTCGCAGTAGTTGTAATTGCGGTAATAGCAGGTACGCTTATGTACATTATTGAAGGTCCCGAAAACGGATTTAATAGTATTCCCATTAGTGTTTACTGGTGTATCGTAACGCTGACCACGGTGGGTTTTGGGGATATTGCTCCAGTTACCCCTTTGGGGCAATTACTGGCAACAGTCATTATGATTTTGGGTTATGGAATTATTGCCGTTCCCACCGGAATTGTAAGCGCTGAATTTACAAGGAGTACTGGTAAGGATTATGTACACGTAAATACACAATCGTGTAGAAACTGTGGAGCACAAAGGCACAGGGATGATTCGAAATTTTGCCATAAATGTGGGGATGAGTTAAACCCCGAGCGTAACCTTGAAGCCTAATGTCTTCAGAAAAACCTTTTCTTATCTGTATAGTGGGTGCCACGGCTATCGGCAAAACTGCATTAGCTATAAAAATTGCAAAAGCTTTTAATGCAGAAATAATTTCGGCAGATTCTCGTCAGTTTTTTAAGGAAATGTCCATTGGCACAGCTGTTCCAAATGAAGAGGAATTAAGCGCTGTACCACACCATTTCATTCAAAACAGAAGTATTTTTGAAAATTACTCTGTGGGGGATTTTGAAAGAGATGCCCTTTCCTTACTAAAAGATCTTTTTGAAAAGAATAAAGTAGCTGTAATGGTCGGTGGTTCGGGATTGTATGTGGATGCTGTAGTGAAAGGTTTAGATTATTTTCCAGAAGTACCTTCAGAGATAAGAGAACAGCTAAATTTTGAATTAAACGAAAAGGGACTCGAAACACTTCAGGATGAATTGAAGAATGCAGACCCAACATATTTCGAAAAAGTTGACATTCAAAACCCACACAGAATTATTCGCGCTTTAGAAATCTATCGCGCCACCGGAAAACCGTATTCCTCTTTTTTAAATATAGAAAACACCAAAAGAAACTTTAAAACTCTTTACATCGGACTTACTGCTGAAAGAGAAACAATTTATGCCCGAATAAATCAACGTGTGGATCAAATGATTGAAGCTGGGCTAATTGATGAGGCAAAATCACTTTTTGGGTATAAAGAGAAGAATGCGCTGCAAACGGTTGGCTATCGGGAACTCTTTGAATATTTTGATGGAAAAATTTCAAAGGAAGATGCTGTTTCAGAGATTAAAAAAAATACTCGAAGATTTGCCAAACGTCAAAACACTTGGTTCAAAAAAAACGAAGACATCCACTGGTTCAATTATCAAACGGGCGCTTCAGCAATTATAGATTTCATAAAAGAAAAAAACGCCTTTTAAAGGCGTTTTTTTACACTTATCTTAAGCTGTAATATTAATTTTCCACTTCGTTCTTAACTACCAAACGGAAACCTTCGCCGTGAATATTGACTATCTCTACGCCATCATCCTTGCTTAAATATTTACGAAGCTTTGCTATATAAACATCCATGCTTCTGGATGTAAAATAATTGTCATCTCTCCATATTTTGGTAAGGGCAAGTTCACGAGGCATTAAATCGTTCTTGTGAAGTGCCAAAAGACGCAACAATTCGTTCTCTTTAGGAGAAAGTTTTATAGGGGTCTCTTTATTATAGGTTAAAAATCTCAATTTAGAATTCAAATGGAAATTACCAACCTGAAATTCAAATTGTTTACTGTCTGCAATGGAATCGGTAGCTTTTCTTTGAATGATTGCTTTAATTTTCATCAAAAGTACTTCGCTGTCAAAAGGTTTGTTTAAGTAATCATCTGCCCCTACTTTATAGCCTTTCATCACATCTTCTTTCATCGCTTTTGCGGTAAGGAATATGATTGGCACATCTTCGTTTTTCTCACGAATTTCTTTAGCCAATGTGAAACCATCTTTATAGGGCATCATTACATCAAGGATACAAAGATCGAAATCATCCTTTTTAAATTTTTCAAAACCTTCCATTCCGTTTTTTGCATGAGTAACGTTATAATCGTTCATGGCAAGGTAATCTTTTAGTACTGTCCCAAAGTTGGGATCATCTTCTACAAGAAGGATTTTTTTGTTTTCTGTTTCCATAGTTTTAAGATATTAAGTGTAATTTTATTATAAATGTGCTGCCTTTTCCTTTTTCGCTTTCCACGTATATTTCTGCATCGTGGTCGTCCAAAATACGCTTTACGTAAGCAAGGCCAAGGCCATGGCCTTTAACGTTATGAATATCACCGGTATGTTCCCGGTAAAATTTTTCAAATATTTTTTTCTGAACAGGTTTGCTCATCCCCATACCTTGGTCCCGTATTTTGAGAATGACACTGTTTTTTACATTTTCTGAATAAATATCAATTTTTGGTGCGTCTTCAGAATACTTAATCGCGTTATCCAGCAAATTTACTATCACATTGCTTAGATGCGATTCGTTGGCCAAAACGGCAGATTGAAGTGCTCCGTAATGGGTTTTTATATAGCCCCCCCTATCTTCTACAATCAGACTAACGTGAGAGATAGCTTCTTCAACTACTTCCTGCAGATTAACACGCTCCTTAGGCAAATCCAGTTCGTTTTTTTCAAGTTTTGAAATTTGCAATACATTTTCAACTTGTGCATGCATTCTTTTGTTCTCTTCCCTGATCATTCCCAGATAGCGGTCCAAAAATTCCCTATTATCCTTTACTTTTGGATTCTTAAGCGAATCTAAAGCCAAGTTAATTGTCGCTATAGGGGTTTTGAACTCGTGGGTCATATTGTTTATAAAATCACTCTTAATTTGAGAAATTTGTCTTTGTTTATATATTTGTGAAATGGCGCTAGAATATGCAAGTATTATAACCGCCGTAAAAACCAATGATAGGATTGCCATCCCCAAAATACTGTTAAGCACCAATTTTTCTTTTTCCGAAAAATTCACATAAAGCTCATAATTGTTCTCATTTTCACTGTCAAATAGCGGAACTACATAAGTACTGCCATCATCATCATATTTAAACCTTTTTGATCTTACTTTGGTCTCAATATTATTGCTATAAACTGCAAATTCAAACTTTGAATTTAATCCTCTTCCTTTTAGTTCATTATCAATCAACTCTGCAATCACATCAGCACTTATTCTTTTGTAAATTGGTGTAAGAGCCGTAATATTACTTACAAAACTTTCAAATTGCTTTTGCTCATAATCCTTCATTCTTGAAAAGGATACTTCACCTGTCTGAGTGGTCAAAACACCATCAATGCCATCAGAAAGTTTAGTTTTGGTCTTTCTATTTGTCAGTTTTTTAAATTGAATACTATCTGCTTCAGTATCAATAAGGCCAGCCGAAAGTTTATAATCCTGTTCTAAAATTCCATCAGTGAAAATATATGTTTCATTGGTGGCTTTATTCTGATATTTATACGCCAATTCAGTAAAACTGACATTATCGGGAACTTTGATGCTGTCAACATACGGTATATAAAGCTGATAATAGGCTTCGGTCTCTCGCAATTTGATTTCCTTGGCAACGGACAAAAGGACTTGTTTGGCATTTATGGTAAATTGGTCGTCCTTGGTTCGATATGCGTTTGAAATCCAATATCCTTGAACAAATACTATCCCCAGTAATGAAAGGCTCATAAGCGCTATGAGCAACACAAATAGCTTTTTATTCATATTTCAAAAATAAGATTTTAACATTTAGCCAGTCGTTCATTTAACCAAATGTTAACAAAAGAGAGGAAATGCTACTAAGCGAGGGATTCGCTTAAGGATTTGTGAATAGATTCTACTTCTTTTCGAGTGGTTTTCAAATCAATATTCTCAATGATTATATCAGCCAGTTTTTTCTTTTTTTCATCGCTCCATTGATTGCTCATACGCTGTTCAATCTCAGTTTTAGAGGTGTTATCGCGCGCCATAACACGAGCTATACGTATTTTTTTGGGGGCAGTGACCAAGATTACCAAATCACAATTTTTGTAGCTGCCATTTTCGAAGAGTATCGCGGCCTCCTTTATTACATAGGCAGCGTTCTGCTTTGAGACCCATTTCTTGAAATGTGCAGCAACCTTAGGATGGATCACTGCATTCACAGCGTCTAAAAGGGATTTGTTATTAAAAATTTTATCAGCAACAAACTTACGATTGAGTTTTGAACCCAAATAAGCATCTTCACCCAGTAAAGCAATAAGTTTACGTCTAATCACTTTTGAGGAATCCGTAAGCTTTTTCGCCTCAATATCTGCAATATATATAGGCACCCCCAATTCAGAAAATAACTTCGCTACCGTTGTTTTTCCGCTACCAATTCCACCAGTTAAGCCAACTATTTTCACTTGTGTACCTTTTTCGCTTTTTGAAATGAAGAATTATTTTAATATAAAAAAATCGATCTTCTTTGGTTCGAAGACTACGTTGTAAATGTTCTGAGGCTTTTTCTCAAGAAATGGCAACATAAAGTTTTCTTCCTTATTTCTTTGTGAATAGTCGCAGACAAGCCTAAAACTTTCTTTGGAAATAGTTGCAAAATCATTTACAGATACATCAAAAGTAATAGTTACTGCTTGTGGTACCATTTTAATATCCATATCTGGAGGTAAGTTAATCACCTCAACAGGAAAAGTGTATTGGCCTTGAGAAAACTCTGCAACAACTAGCTCTACCTTAACCTTATTAGGTTTGATTGAAACTATTTCACTTCCAGGACTAGCAACTTTTACAATTTCTGAAATATTCTTTTCAACATCGTTGATGGATATAAGTTCTGTTTCAATTGTTTCTATATTCTTCAAACTTCCCGAGGGCCCAGAAATTGTGATTGAATCTGGTATAATCTTTATGCTATCTACAGGCTTAAAACCATTTTTAAATGAAATTGCCGTCGTTGCGATAACACGGACTTTTTTTAAGACTATAGGGTCCAAGTTAACATTGAGTTCATCTACAGAAAGGTTTTTAATGGCTAAATTTCTGTTGAAATTTGAAGATACCATTCGCACTAACTCGTTCTTTGAAATTTTAAAGCCTCCTTTTTCTTTAGTATAATATTTACCAACAGGTACTGTAATCGTTGGTTTTTTAAATTTATAAAAAAGTATTTCAAAACCGTTTGCCGCGAGATCGAAAGTAATATCTCTTGTATTATTCTGTGAGAGTGCAGCTGTTTCAGGAATATTTTCATAATTGATCTTTGCTGTCATCGTAGAAGTAAACTCCCTACTAAACTTGGTTAAAACCCAAAAAATTGTAGCAAGCAACAGAAAGAGTAAAAAGCGGTTCACTTTTGCGTTTTTACTGTTTTTAAAAAATCCCTTCGACATAATGTTTTATTTGGATGTCAATAAAATTAACTAAAAAATAAGGAGGGAAATTGTTTCTGGGGATCTTTCTTTAGAAGATTTATAAAATAGCTGGACTTCATAAAGGCAATTCCATATCCAAAAAATTGAACAAATACAGCAGCTACAGAAAGCAATCCAATATAAATACTTTTGTTTTTTATTGAAGAATCAATCAATATCAATATTAAATATAAGAGTAGCGGAATTAAAAATAATAGATTGAAAAATAAAGAACATAATATTGAACTAATTACAAATAATACAAATAATGATGGAAACCAAAAAGTAATTTTCGCCGCAGAAGGATGCCATTGGTTTAATATTGGTCTAACGAGTCCAAATTTTTTCACTTGTGTATGAAATTTATTCCAAGAAATTCGTCTTTTATGGTAAACAAAGGCATTGGGTAAAAATGTTGTTTTATAACCTGCTTTCAAAATACGTTGGGAAAGATCTGGATCTTCCCCGGGGTGGATTTTTGCATAACCCCCTGTAACTTCAAACACTTCTTTTGAAATTCCCATATTGAAGCTTCTGGGTTCAAACCTATTGATGCTAGCCTTACTTCCACGGATTCCACCTGTGGTGTAAAATGAAGTCATTGTATAATTTATAGCTTTTTGCAAAGGTGTGAAACTTTCATGCGCAGCATCCGCACCTCCAAAACAATGATAAAATGTTTTGTTTAGGAATGAATCTACTGTTTTCAAATAATTAGGCGGCAACAAACAATCAGAATCAAGAATTATGAAATAGTCCCCTTTTGCATGCTTCATCCCAAAATTTCGTGAGTCTCCGGGGCCGGAATTTTGCTTAAAAAAATATGAAATTGAAAGCTTTTCTGAAAACTGGCTAACTATTTTTTCAGAGGTTTCCGTAGATCCATCTTCCACTAACACAATCTCAAAATCCTCTTGAAAATTTAATTTTGCAAAACTTTCTAAAAGCTCCATCACTTCCTGTGGGCGGTTATAGACGGGGATTACAAAGGAGTATTTTCGTTGCATTGCGCAAAGTTAGTCAAATAAAAAAAGCCACCCACTTTCGTGGATGGCTTTTAATATCAATTCTAAAAAATTAGTTTTTCAATACTTTGTAAGTACCAGTTTGTCCATCAACAGTAACCTTCATAATATAGGTTCCAGTTGTTAAACCTGAAATGTCAAGATCAGTAGTAGTGGCTCCAATTTTTGAACTCAATACACTTTGACCTAATAGGTTAAAGATAGCTACTGAATCTATATTGTTCACAGATTTCAATGAAAGCGCTCCGTTAGTTGGGTTTGGATAGTAAGCAAAACCTTCCAATGCATTTTCAGAAACGCCAAGGATTTCTCCTTTAGCAGAAGTCCAAGCAACTTGGTCAGCACCTCCGTTGAAAAGACCGATTACAGTTGAAGCACCAGTAAGCACGTCAACTCTTCTCCACTGTCCTTGGAATGCACCATTGTCAAAAGCAGAAAGGTAAACAAAACCAGCATCACCTTTAATGTAAGTTCCACCTTGACCAAAGTTAGCATCAAAACCTAATGAACCTATAATGGAAGCTGTACCAGTTCCAAGATCAACATAGTAAAAGTTATCATCAACAATGTCATGGCTGTAGCCATCACCGTTCTCATCTATCATTAATGAAATTGCACCTGCCATACCAGTAGTACCTACTGTGGTAGCGGTAGCAGTTCCAATATCAATAGTAGAAAGTGTAGAAGTAGCAATATCAGTAGAAATTGCATACAATGTTCCACTTGCAGGGTCAAATTCCATACCTGCCCAAGATTCGGCTCCAGGAGCTGAAATGTTACCAAGTGAAGTATAAGCCCCAGTTGCAAGATCAACACTGTAGAAAGCACCACCGTTATCAAGAACATAAGCAGTTCCATCATTATTAGGATCAATTGCACCAGCATTTTCAAATCCAGCAGCTGGAGAAGCTCCAAGAGTTGTAAATGCAGCTGGATCAGCCGGATCAAAAGTTATCAAGCTAGCAGTTGAGTTATTGATACCGAATACTTCGGCTGGATCGCCGCCTCCGCCTGGCTCATCATCACCAAGAACATTCCATACAAAACCTTGGCTCAAACCTAAGTCGAACAAAGGAGTAGGAGTGTTTGCTCCACAATCAGGAGCTTGAATGTAGCTTGGTCCAGTTTCACCATCGTTATTACAGCCAAAACGCATAAAGTTTGTATCTGTACCATCATCTACCAATACAAGTTCCATAACCATTGCTTCGCCTGCAGGGATCATCGCTGAAAGTGGTAAGTTAATCATAGTTTCAAAATCAGCGTTGGTTGCCATATGAACAGCCGTACCTTGAAGAGTCAAAGTTCCACCTGGAAAAGAACCAGGGGTTGTAGAATAAATATTTGCAGTTATTGGGAAACCAGCTGGTGTTGAAATGGTACCCATTGCAAATTCTACAGCAGTAACTTCCAAGCCGTTCATGATACCGTAATCTCCTGGAAGATCAAAGGCTCTAAAAACATTATTGTTTCGGAAACTTGTTGCAGATGCACAAGCAATCTCTGCGCCAGACTCAATAGTTTGTGTGTTGCTTTGTGTAATTACAACGGGAGCTATATTCTCAATTCCGTTGTAATGTACATTTAACATACGTTGCTCTTGTGGAGTAAAGTAAGCATTAACATCTCCAGTAACATTTCCAATACTTTGAAGTCTTGTTATCAAACTTTCAATAGTCACTGGAGTTTGTGTGCCAGTATTAGTTCCCGTAAAAGAGCTTTGCGCATTCATTAATCCAACGGATCCAATGAAAAAAGCTAATAGTAATGTAATTTTTTTCATAATAAAATTTGTGTTAAAGGTTAAATTTTTAATATTAAAGGCTAAAGATATTCAAAAAAGATTGACTCCAAAAATAATATAGTTAAAAATAAAAAAAAAACCACCCACTTTCGTAGATGGCTTTTCGTATTAATTATAGAAATTTTAGTTTTTCAATACTTTGTAAGTACCTGTTTGTCCTTCAACAGTAACCTTCATAATGTAAGTTCCAGTTGTTAAACCTGAAATGTCAAGATCAGTAGTAGTAGCTCCAATTTTTGAACTCAATACACTTTGACCTAATAGGTTAAAGATAGCTACTGAATCTATATTGTTTACAGATTTCAAAGAAAGCGCTCCGTTTGTTGGGTTTGGATAGTAAGCAAACCCTTCCAAAGCGTTTTCAGAAACACTTAATGGGTCACATTCACCTTCAAAATTATAAACAAAATCGTCAGCACCCGTAGCAATATTCCATGTTGCTCCACCATCAGCTGAGAAGACGGCAGGATACCCTACAATACTTGCGGTTGTTATTTCCCAATAACCTGGACCACCAGCACCAGCAGAAGTAGTAACACGAATATCTACCCAATAGGTGGTAGGAAAGGCAGCTTGACCAGCCAATGCAATTGGAGCAAGATCAAATACAACCTCAGAAACATCAAGCGTTCCAGCTGCTGGGAAATCTCCAACTACAGTTTGTGAACTTGGAACAACACCAGCTTGAGTAGCTATGATATTTCCTGGGTCTGGAAGCCCTCCAAAATCATCAGCATATACAGTAATATCAGCAGATAAAATGGTATCGCCATCAGGCATTATAAAATTGACAGTTGCTTTATTAAAGTTCATATTCTCACCAGTTGCTATGGTTAAATCAGCAGCTACATGTTGAGGGGTATCTGCTGAAGAAGTATAACCGTTTTCAAATCCGTTTGATGGATTTGACTCATTACATGCCGTACCACCACCAACAAGATCGCCATACATTACGAAAGGCATACCTTGTGCTGCAAGTGCACCAGCGTCTTCAGCTGCAATCCATAAACCAGATTGGTTTTGAAGCGCATTTCCTGTTACTGCTGTTCCTGTAATTACAATAGGAGGAGCCCAAGGACCAGAAGCACCAGTACCTTCAAATGTATACTCAATCCAATAAGTACCTGGTGTTAATGAAAGACCTGTAGTAAGACCTGTGACTCTTTGAATTTCTCTAGACAAATCACCAGGAGCACTTTCCAATTGTCTAAACGCATCAGTTGCAGTAGCAGTATCAAGGATATCTGTAGTAAGATCTCCCCAAATTACGCTAGCACCACCACCACTTGGATCACCATCCCAAACTTGAAGGTATAATGCATTAATGGATGGAGCAGTAGATCCTGTTTGATAAGCAAAAACGTCAATAGAGGTAATGTCATAGCTGTCAGTAAGTACAACATCATCTGCCATACTGTTACCAGCAGTGAATTGGGCTCCAAAACCGTACAAGCTCATTCCCAATGAAGCATCTTGTAAAAAGCTAATGTCTGGAGGACCAGCTACGTTAAAATAAGGGCCATTGTCATAAACAATTGCATCTGGAGATCGGAAATAATAAGTTCCAGTAAAAGGAACACGAACATTATCATCTCTCTCAATAGTGGATGTTACTCCAGTAGATTCACCTACTGCTGTTCCCGTTGAATTATAATAAGCCGCAGGAAGCTGAACATTATGCGGATATGAATCCACAGGGGCATTAGTTGCTTTGTTTTGGCTAAATCCTATAGCACAAAAGCCCATGAAAATTAGCATTGTAATTTTTTTCATAATAAAATCTGATTTAAAAGTTAATATTAAAAGCTTTAGTTAAAGTATGTTAAAGATATTCAAAAAACACTCTAAAACAAAAAATAAATAAAAATAACTTAGAACAACATTATTTAAAATTAAAAAGCCACCCACAAATGTGGGTGGCTTTAGTGAAAATTAAAAATTATAAAATTATTGTTTCAACACTTTGTAAGTACCTGTCACACCATTTACGGTAACTTTCATTAAGTAAGTACCGGTGCTAAGACCTGTAATATCCATCTGTGAAGTTGTTGCATTCACACGGTTTTCAATCACTAGTTGTCCTAAAAGGTTGTACAACGATACATTTTCGATGTTATCAACACTCTTTAGGTTTAGGATACCGTTGGTTGGGTTTGGATAATAACTGAAACCAGCAATGGTATTGTCTGAAACACTAAGGTTGGTACCGTCTATCACGATATCTGTAATGGCTCCAGTGTTCATAACAAACACATAGTATGCCTGACCGGCCAATGTGAATATGGACGCCGATGTGCCAGGGGCACACTGGTTGGTCTGTTGTGGAACAAGAGTAAGGTCTGTTTCCACAGCATTCTCATCTGGTGCAGTATAGAACGTTACCGAACTGGCTCCGCCAGGAGTTACGATCGTTGCATTTGCAGTACCGTCTCCAGTAGGAACAAAGTTGTACCATACACCGTTGGCTCCGGTAAGATCACAATTCACAGGATTTCCATCTTCCGTAGTAGCCGCAGGCATTGCTACAGCAGGATCAGTATAAGGGAAACCTATTTCATCAACATCTATCGAGTTCACGATCATATCGTTCGGCGGAGGTGTTGGTGTACATGTAACGTCCATAGTGAAATTACCAGTAGCACCACCAAAGCTGTGGATAAGAATGTAGTACTCAGTATTTCCATCACTCGCAAAAGAGATTTCGGACTGAAGTCCACAGGCATCATCATTTCCGTCAACACAAACAAGCGCTGCGCAAGTTCCGCTGTAAACTGATATTTTAGAATCGAAATCAGTTCCGTTACAAAGTGATAAGGTGATATCACCTGGAAGACCACTGTTGTCATTCAACTTATACCATACTCCAGGAGAAGTTATAGGTGTACCACAAGTTGGTGCAGTATCTATGGTAGCACCCACTGTAGATCCAGTTACTGAATCACCACAAGCTACTGCTATAGCACCGCTACAGCCATCATTTGGCAATGGATCCTCACAGCTTACGTCAAGGCTAAAATTACCAGAATTGGAGCCGAAACCTTCTACCATTATATAATAGGTAGATGTACCGTCTGAAGTGAAAGTCACTTCTGACTGAAGACCGCAAGAATCATCGTTGAAAGCAAGCTCGTTTAGAAGGTCGCAATCGTCAAACACACGAATTAATGAATCATAGTCAGTTCCACCACCACAAAGTGAAATGGTAACCAACTGAGAAGTACCACTACCAGTGAATTTATAGAATACATCTGGAGCAGGGTTTCCGCCAGAATCAGTAGCAGTCAAAGTCTCTCCTACTACGCTATCACCACAAGCAAGGGCAATTGCACCTGAACAATCGTCGTAAGTGCTACCGCCGCCAGAACAATCTCCAAAAGCAAGCATTCCGATTCCTTCAATGTTAACACCAGTTAAATCTTCCAACTCAACTCTAACTATGGTTTCAGAAGCAATATAACCCCAAAAAGTTTCTGGATTTGTACCAGTCACTACTTGGGTATCAATTAATCCACCAGCACCAAAAATTCTAACTTCAACTGGACCAGTACCCAATAAAGTAATAAGGTCAAAACCAAATGAATTTACGTTATTATCTGGGAAGTTGATTATCGTGTAATCCACAAAAGTATTAGATCCAACAATTGGTACTGTATTTCCAAATCCATCGGAAGGATCTACGTACACTGTTTGACCACCAGCAGAATTGTTTGATGTTATCTCAATACCAGGTAAAATTTCTCCAGCTGCAAAACAAGATTCCCCAGCATTACTAATCACTTCTCCACATTGTGAAATAGCACCTGGGCCCCCAGCAAAATCTTCTAGGTTAATAGGTCCTGTTTCAGTGTCAAAAGCAGCACGGTCTGTGTAAACACCAGCGGTACAACCAGTACCACCGCCGCCATCACAACTATAAGTTCTAAAAGTATAATCAAAAGTTGGGAATGGCTGATAACCTGGATTTGCAAAAACATTTCCACCTGGGTAAGGGTTTGTGGTATCACCAGCAATACAAGGTAATGCAGGATCTCCATCAATAACGATATAATAGGTATTACCAACAGTTACATTTACTACAGGATCCCAAAAAACATCAGTCCAAACGGTACCATCTGTTTGACTTGTTCCACTTGCAAGCATCGTTCCTCCAGCATTTGGAAGACCATCCCACAATGATAAATCCACATCAAGTCCAGTAGAAGCAGTTTCAAACATAATACCAGCTCCAGCAGATTCAGCTTCCAATGGTATATAAGACTGTGCTAATCCAGTTTGTGTTACATTGGCCATACAGGTATTGGTAATATCTTGGTTTACTTCTATAACTGCGTTGGCACAAGCACCACCGCTACCACCAGTAGTAACATTTATTGAGTAATCCTCAGCTTGACCAAAAGCTGTTGCCAAGCAAGGATCTAGATAATTGATCGTGCCAAATTGCTTTTTAACTCTCATTCTTGTAGTTCCAGCAAGTGCTCCAGCAGGAACATCTATAGTTCCATTGGATTGCTGACCATCAGTACCTGTAGAATTGATAAGAAGATCTGTAATTTCATATACTTCACCCGCATCATTTAAAACTCCGTTTTGATCCCAGTCAATAAATACAACAAAGCGGTTTGTAAAGTTTCCGTCTGTATTTCCCTCTAAAGCGATTGGATAGCTCATTCCAGTTTCCATATCACCACTAATAGCAGTAAAATCTTCGTGATCTGGAGTGCCATTTAGAACAGCACTTGTTACATTGCTTATTCCGGCAACTTCTACCAAGGTTATAGGCTCAACGTTATTAGTAAAATCAAGCGGTCCACAGTAAGGGTCTGGAAAAGGACCACCACCACCAGCTTCTTCAATAGTCAATGTATCTATACCTATATAATCAGAATTGTTTCCAACAGGACCACCATCAGTAACCCAATATCTAAAAGCTACTCTTGTATTAACAGCTCCAGAAAGTCCTGTTACGGTTGCAGTAAATTCTGTCCAAACGTCCGGATAGCCACCAACTGTTAAATTAGGGTTAATCTCAAGTAATAATTCTGTATATGAGCCTACGCTTGCTGGACCCGAAGGATCTGTATTGGCACCTGTAGGATCTAATCTAACTTCTAGTCTATCTGGAAAAGTACTTCCGGTAGGAGATCTTGTCCAAAAAGTAATTTCATCTCCGTTTTCTAAATTAAGGACTGGAGTAATCATAAAATTATTGATTACGCTACCAGCTGTATTATTAAAATTTGCACCTATATAAGAGGTGGCTCCTCCAGATTGTCCTGGAAAAACAGTACTATTTCCTTGAAACCAATTAGTAGTTCCTACAACATCACTCACATTCACAAAGCTATAACCAGCTCCAGGCAATGTAGTTATGTCATCAAAGCCTTCAGTTAAAAGTGTTGCCTGTGGCGCTCTATTACCTAAGTTTTGAACTCTAGGTTGTTGATTTTCTACAGAAACTTTTGGCGCTTGTCTTTCAGCACCATAAGTTCTCGAGCCATAGATTTCCGGGTTTTCGTAAATGTACTGAACCGTTCCAGACAATTTTCTTTGCACAGGAGCATCACCTAGAGAAGTAGCAGAACGGCCATTTGTAAAAACTTGGGATTCAGATTGCTGTTTTTTCTGAACAACTGGTCTGTCCTCTTGTTTAATTTCACTAAGCTTAGTAACGCCATTTGAAACGTTTGAAGTAACAACAGCTTGTTTGTTTTGCTTTTGATTGGAGTCTGTCCCCATCGATTTTGCTTTGGACTGGCTATAACCTATAGCACATACCATGAGCAAAATTAACATAGTAATTCTTTTCATAATTAAATTAGTTTAGTTAGTAATCAATTTTAAAAGGTTAAATCTATTCTAAAAAATTCATATTTCAAAGGTTTTGACTATAAGATTCTTAAGTCATTTAAAAAGAAAATGGATTTGTTTAAAAGTTGAAATGACAAAAAAGTATTATTTATAAAAGAGTTTTTTTAGACATATTTAAAAACAAATAGATTAAAATTCCAAAATCTTATGATGTAAATAAAAAAAACCACCCGCAAAAGCGGGTGGTTCTAATTAAATATAAAGGGTTAAAAATTATTGTTTCAATACTCTATAGGTACCTGTCTGACCGTTCACAGACACTTTCATTATATAAGTGCCAGTGCTAAGACCAGAAATATCAACCTGTGAAGTTGTTGCATTCACACGGTTTTCAATCACTAATTGACCTAAGATGTTGTACATAGATACGTTTTCGATGTTATCAACACTATTTAGGTTCAAGATACCGTTGGTTGGGTTCGGATAATAACTGAAACCAGCAATGGTATTGTCTGAAACACTAAGGTTGGTACCGTCTATCACGATATCTGTAATGGCTCCAGTGTTCATAACAAACACATAGTATGCCTGACCGGCCAATGTGAATA
>Ga0209344_10001540_pt1 | contig 29423 bp, 33 predicted proteins | sample Cruoilmetagenom6_FD_187293 | JGI IMG/M metagenome (GOLD analysis project Ga0209344, IMG submission 187293) | Oil polluted marine microbial communities from Coal Oil Point, Santa Barbara, California, USA - Santa Barbara Oil Seep Sample 6 (SPAdes)... | ecosystem: Environmental > Aquatic > Marine... | reverse complement strand
CGAAGCCCTTCGACAAAAAGCTCAGGACAAAAAACGAGTGATTTAATAAAATAAATTGGTCAAAGCCTTGAATTTTCCGCCTGAGGCGAGACAGGTTGGTTCATTTTGGTTCCAACCAAAAGAACAAGCCCCCCCTTTATATTTATGAAGTGCTTCAAGGCGAAATTAGAACAATAATATGCACAGCGTAATTCGTGATAGCTAAATAAGCCTATCAGACCTCCAAAGCTTTTAAAACTGGTTAGACCTATTATTTAAATGCACAATTTGATCAAAACGCTTAAGCGAAAACAAAAGCTTATTTTTTAGTTTGGTAAGGTTAATTCGTGCAGTTGGCCTTGAGTGATTCTCGAAATTTTCGAAGTAGAGCCTTAGAAAATTCGTCTAGCTCTGAAGAATTGAGGAGATCCGACGAATGTCTTAGGCTGTAGGAGACAAATTGAAGTGAATTACTCAAAGCCTTGAACTTTTGGTTCATTTTGGTTCAAGCCAAAAGAACAAGAAAATCCTTTATATTCATAAATTGCTTCAAGGTGAAATTAGAGCATGGAATAAGCACAGCGTAATTGGTGGTAGCCAGATAAGCCTATCAGACCTCCAAGGTTTTGAAAACTGGTTAGACCTATATTTAAATGCTCAATTTGATCAAAACGCTTAAGCGAAAACAAAAGATTATTTTTTAGTTTGGTAAGGTTAATTCGTGCAGTTGGCCTTGAGTGATTCTCGAAATTTTCGAAGTAGAGCCTTAGAAAATTCGTCTAGCTCCGAAGCCCTTCGACAAAAAGCTCAGGACAAAAAACGAGTGATTTAATAAAATAAATTGGTCAAAGCCTTGAATTTTCCGCCTGAGGCGAGACAGGTTGGTTCATTTTGGTTCCAGCCAAAAGAACAAGAAAATCCCTTATATTTATGAAGTGCTTCAAGGTGAAATTAGAGCATGGAATAAGCACAGCGTAATTGGTGATAGGCAGACCTCCAAGGTTTTCTAAAACCTTGGAGGTCTTTATATGAAAATGCTCAATGTGATCAAAACGCCTATGCGAAAACAAATGCCTATTTTTTACGAGAATAGGGTCTAATGATTAAGCGAACACCCTTCTCGAAGACAAAGTAATTGTATACCCAATTGAAAAAGGTGACGATTTTATTTCTGAATCCAACTAAAGAAATTAAATGAATAAACATCCAAACAAACCAAGCGAAAGTTCCCTGAAATCTAAATCGGGGTAAATCTACCACTGCCCTATTTCTTCCAATGGTTGCCATAGAACCCTTATCGAAATACTTAAAAGGAACAGTTTTTTTACCTTGGGCGATTGCAACGAGGTTTTTGGCTAAATGTGCCGCTTGCTGATTGGCCACAGGTGCCACCATAGGATGCCCTTTGGGGTAAGCCTCTGTTTTCATTAAGGCTACATCGCCTACAGCAAAAATATTGGTTTGATTTTTTACTAAGTTAAATTCATTGACCTGTAACCGCCCTCTTTCTACAATATCATCAGTTAAACCTTCTATAATTGCACCTTTTACCCCTGCTGACCATATCAGCGTTTTACTTTTAAAGCTTTTACCGTTCTTAATTTTTACAACCTCTCCATCGTAATCTTCAACTGCAGTATTCAACCAAACATTCACACCCAGTTTTTTCAAATAGATTTCAGCCTTTTCAGAAGCTTGCTTAGACATCGGAGGCAAAACTTTATCAGCAGCCTCTACCAGATTGATTTTCATTTTCCTTAAATCCAAATCAGGATAATCTCCTGGTAATATCTGATTTTTCAATTCAGCTAAAGCTCCAGCTAACTCTACTCCTGTAGGTCCCGCACCTACAATTACAAAGTTCATATAACTGTTTTGTTCTTCTAAATCAGAAGTCAATAATGCGCTTTCAAAATTTTGTAGGATACAACTTCTGAGATCTAAAGCCTCCGTGACACTTTTCATCGTCATCGAGACTTTTTGCAATTGATTTAATCCAAAAAAATTAGTGTCAGAACCACTCGCAATCACCAAATAATCATACGATAAGGGTCCAATGTTAGTTTCTACCGTATTGGTTGCCGTATCAATGTACTTTGCTTCTGCCCATCTAAAAAATAAATTGGGTTGATCTTCAAATAATTTTCGCAAAGGATAAGCGATAGAGTCAGGTTCTAAACCGGCAGTTGCTACTTGATATAAAAGGGGCTGAAAAGTGTGATAATTGTTTTTGTCTAATAGAACAACTTGAAAATTCTTATTCTTTAGGTCTTGGGCAAGAGTCACTCCACCGAACCCTCCACCTATTATAACAATTCTGGGAATTTCTACGTCTGGAATATTCATATTCATGCCTTTGAGACGGTAAATGTAAGCCTTTAAACTGCCAATAATTCATCATTTTCATGAATAATTTTGGAGTTCTTCTGATTCATATAGTAAATCATAGACTTAGCTACTTGTTTAGCTTGAATGGCTTTATACTTTTTAAGTGGACCAACCATTACGAATCCTAAAACCGAAAAAGCCAACTGTGCTATTCGCTCTCCGAACCTAAATTCATCTCGCTCTCCTAGCAATAAAGAAGGACGAACAATTACAAGGTTCTTGAAACCAAAATCGATGAGTTTTTCTTCAACTTCACCCTTCACTTTAGTATAAAATGTAGAACTTTTCGCATCAGCTCCTAAAGAAGAGACAAATGCAAAATTAGGCCATTTGTTTCGGAGGGCTATTTTCCCAAACTGAACCGGAATAGCATAGTCTACGGCTTTAAAATTTTCACGACTCCCAGCCTTTTTTATAGTGGTGCCTATACAGCAAAAGACTTCATCGATAGCTAACTGGTTGAACTCAGACTGCAAATGATTAAAATCAATAACGATTTCATCCACTTTAGGATGCGTTGGATGAGTTGCCCTTCTGTTTACTAAAATTACTTTTGAATACCTACTATCGTTTTTGAGTTGTTCTACTACGTATGATCCAATTAATCCAGTAGATCCTAATATTAATGCTTTTTTCATATTACAAGTCTTTAGTGCTTAATTTTGTGTTCAAATTACAATTATGGAGATTAGAAAATATCACACCAAGGCAATTGAATTATTAAAAGATCAAAAGTATGAAGCTGCCATTGAACTTCTAAATAAGGCAATCAGCTCTTTTCCAGACACAGCAGAATTAATCAGCGAAAGAGGTGTTGTGTTCCTGCACTTAAGAAAGAAAAAGGAAGCTTTAAGAGATATGGACAAAGCTGTGGAATTACAACCCCAAAATGGGTACAGATATTCTAGTAGAGCGTTTGTCAAAGATAGTTTTGGAGATACAGAAGCAGCAATCATCGATTATAAAATGGCTATTGAAATTGATCCTCTAGATGATGTATCTTACAACAATTTAGGTCTATTAGAAGAAAAGTTGGGCTATATTGAAAGTGCAAAAGAGAAATTTGCGAAAGCGGACGAATTGAGTGCTTTGAAAGAAGGCAAAGAACTTGTAGGTGGAAGACATGACCACGAAATACAAGGGGAAAAAATAGAGCCTCGAAATATTCAACGGGAGATAGACTTAGAAAAAAGAAACAAAAAAGGACTTGTTCAACAAATTTTCAGTGTATTTACCTCTAAAGAAGAAAGAGACTCGTTTATCAACTTTGTACGTTCTGGTTTTAAACTAAAAGAGTAGAAACCAAAACTAACACAATGAAAAAGCTGAGATTATTAGGATTAACAGGATTATTATTAGTGATTACAACCACCGCTAGGGCTCAATTTAGTGCAGGTGTAGGCTTAGATTACGGATCTGAAGTGGAAGAAGTAGGATTGGATTTAAGAGCAGGATTTGCCATTACTGAAAAAGCAACATTGGCCGCAGATTTCTCCTTCTTTAATGTTGACGAAAATGGCCCATTTGAAAAAAGAAGATTTTGGAATGACTTCAATGTAAATTTAAATTACTATTTCCTTTCTTCGGAAGAAATCGTACAACCATACGGATTAGTAGGGCTAAATATTACAAGTGTTGGCGTTAAATACGATGATCATCCTGCCTTTGATGATGACCGAGAAGGAGACACTGAACTTGGTGTCAATTTCGGCGGTGGATTAGACATCAAAGCTACCGAAAACTTAAGGCCTTTCGCAGAAGTCAAATACTTGATAATAGATAAATACGATCAAGGTGCAATTACAGTAGGTTTAAAATATTTCTTTCAATAGAATCAAAAACTTAAAGATTAGGAGATAAAGTAATTTATCTCCTTTTTTTATTCTAATAGTTACTTGTTGATTAAAAATGAACCTATCTATTGATATTGGTGTTTGATTGATGTAAAATTGCATAACAGCCAATTCCTTAAAATCAAAAAATGGAACTAATTAAATGACATTAAGACAACAACTCAACCGAATTGTATTTGGTACTGATACCCGCGCAGGAAGAAACTTTGATATTATACTATTGTGGATTATTCTGCTTTCGGTAATGGTAGTCATGTTAGAAAGTGTTCCAGAATTGGGGGCTAATTTCAAAGCTGAATTCTATATCATTGAGTGGATCCTAACAGTTATTTTCACACTAGAATATTTAATACGGATCTGGATTAGTCCAAAGCCCATCAAATACATTTTTAGCTTTTGGGGAATTATCGATTTATTATCAATACTTCCTACTTATCTAAGCTTCTTTTTGGTGGGTTATCATTATTTATTAGTGGTAAGAATCTTCCGACTATTGAGGGTTTTTAGAGTATTGAAATTGGTTCGATTTAGCACAGAAGCACAAGGGTTGATTGAAGCGCTCAAGTCGAGTTTATACAAGATTAGCATTTTTTTCATGGCTCTAATTGCCATAGTAACCCTAATGGGAACTGTGATTTATGTAGTCGAAGGTGGTGAAGAAGGTTTTACGAGTATACCTCAAAGTATCTACTGGGCAATTGTAACCATTACCACAGTTGGTTATGGTGATTTGGTTCCGCATACTGTTTTGGGTAAATTCATTTCATCAGCAGCTATGATTATTGGTTATGCCATTATTGCTGTGCCTACTGGAATTGTGACAGTCGCAATGTCCAACGCCAAAGAGGTAGGGAAAGATTGTAAAAATTGTGGTGCTAAGAACAGAATAGCAGCTGCGTTCTGTGATAATTGTGGGCAGGTATTTGAACCAAAAAATGAGAAATAGTTAAATGGAAATTCAAGAATATATCAAAAATGTATTGTACGACCCTACAGTCAGCAAAGTAATTACTATTGCTGTTGGTGTGGCAATAATCTGGATTATTATCAAATGGATTCAACGCCGATTATTTTCAAAGATTGAAGACAATGAAAATAGATATAAGGCCAAAAAATTCAGCTCATTTTTGGGCTATATTCTTACCATTGTTTTACTAACTGTGGTATTCAGTGATAAGCTAGGCGGATTAACGGTAGCATTAGGTGTTGCGGGAGCTGGCGTTGCCTTCGCATTGCAGGAAGTTATCGCATCATTTGCAGGATGGATTGCCATCATGTTTGGTGGATTTTACAAAACAGGCGACCGAGTGCAACTAGGCGGTATTAAAGGAGATGTAATGGATATTGGTGTTCTGCGCACTACCATTATGGAAACTGGTGAATGGGTGAACGGCGATTTGTACAATGGGAGAATCGTTTTTATTGCCAATAGCTATGTGCTTAAAGAGCCAGTATTCAACTACTCGGGAGATTTTCCATTTCTATGGGATGAAATAATTATACCCATTGATTATGGTAGTAATTATGATAAAGCAGAGGAAATCATACTGGCAATTGGTAAGCGATTCGCAGAAGACTTGAGCAATCAGTCTCATCAACAGTGGGATACACTGAGAAACAAGTATCGATTAGAAGAAGCTCAAACGGAACCAATGATATCAGTTTCTGCTAAAGATAGTTGGGTAGAATATACATTAAGATATGTGGTTACCTACAACCGAAGAAGAGGAATGAAATCGAAACTATTTAAAGAAATTCTAAAAGAAATAAGTGCTACCAACGGAGAAATTAACTTCTCGAACAATAATATTTATATTAAAGAATCTCCGAAATTGGAAGTAGAAACATTAACCAAAAAATAAAGGTGAATTCTTTATTTCCATTCGATGCCAACATCAATCTTCTGCCCTATGATGGAGAAGTCTATTATTACGAACAAGTAATAGAGCACCAGCTTCAAGAAAATTATTTTCAACGACTTTTGCAAGAGATTGATTGGAAACATGATGAACTTTTGCTATTTGGCAAACGGGTGATTACCTCGAGAAAAGTGGCTTGGTATGCTGATGAAAATTTCGCTTACTCCTACTCTAATTCGATAAAAATCGCTTTGAAATGGACTGCAACCCTCTTAGAACTCAAAAAAATAGTAGAAGCAGCCACAGAGTCAAAATACAACAGTTGTCTTTTAAATTTATACCACAGCGGAGAAGAAGGAATGGGTTGGCATAGTGATAATGAGCCTGAATTAGTTAACAATAGTTCCATAGCTTCACTAAGTCTAGGTTCAACCAGAAAATTTGCCTTTAAGCATAAGGAATCTGGAAAAAAAGTCGAACTCCTTTTAGAAGGTGGTAGCCTATTGGACATGAAGGGTGAAGTACAGCATTTTTGGAAACACGCTTTACCAAAATCAAAAAAAATCACTAAACCACGAATTAATTTAACATTTAGAAGATTCAAACATTAGAAGATTTAAAACTCTTCACAACAGCAACTTACATCAAAATAAATTCTATTTCAGAAGAGTTTAAATAAAACCGAATGTTAAATCACTGTTAAATTAGCAATTAGAGTAGACGCTTTTGTTTTTTTATTCGTCTTGTCGTTTTAGAATGGTAATCAATGATGAGTTCGATAGAAATTTTTGTTTTTTCCATTCCAAAAAAGACTACAACTGCATTCAGAGTCTAGAAGCTTTGAATGGATAGCCTTATCATTTTTTGGTAAGGCTATTTATTTACAATTCTTTGTACAGAAACCGTTTCTCCTTCTTTTGATTCAATTTGTGCTAAAAAAACACCTTTTCCTATAGTACTTAAATCAATCGATAATACTCCGATTTCATGATTGCTATGTTGCAACAACAGTTTGCCTAAGGTATCAAAAATCTTAACTTTTCCAATAGTATCATCTACCTCATAATGAATAACTCCTGAACTTGGATTAGGGTAAAAGTAGTTGTTATCAGTAACCTTATTGTTTTCCACTGCCTCTATTGGGGAGTATTCGTATTGTCCATTAAAATCAATTTGTTTCAATCGATAATAAAACCATTTTTCGCCGGCCAAATGGTCATTGAAGGCATAGTGATTCAACTGATTGCTATTCCCTACTCCATCTACTTGTCCTCTTTTCTCCCATTTTTTACCATCTATCGATCTCTCAATTTCAAAATAATCATTGTTAATTTCAGATGAAGTAGTCCATTCCAGTAAAACCGTGTTTTGAAACGACTTTTTAATTTGAAACGAAGTCAATTTTATAGGCAAAGGATCAATATAATATACAACCATCCCTATGTAATCAATCTTAGCACTAGGTACTTCTCCCACTCCATTTAGTCTAACAGATAGGGCAATACCAAACTCTCCATTATTCACATCCTCTACATTCAAAGAGGTGCCCCATTTACTATCACTTCCACCATAAGATTGGAAGAATTCTTCATTTTCCCAAATCGCAGGAAAGGCATAATTCTCTCCTATTATCATCCCATTTTTCACTAGTTTAATTACCTCGTCTTTTACTTCTTGTTGTTCTCCTATAGCTTCCTTCTCTATCATCACTTTCACTCCTGTAATTGTGGCAGATGTCGGAATATTAAAGTTAAATTGTGAAGCAACGATATATTCTGAAACGGTTCCATTCTGATTACTGGTGGTAGAGGCAAAAGTGTTATCAGAAAGCATAATATTAGTGGGTTTATTCCAGTCTCCACGTCCTCCATTTTCGATGGTAGTAATATTATTTGAAGAGTGAATGATAGATTCTATAATTTGAGCATTTATAGAATTTGTACCGAAATAGAAAGTGGAAAACAAAAGCAAACTAAAATACTTCATGAGTGTGGTTTTTATGGTTAATACAAACCTACACTGTACATTAAATCAAGTATTCATAGAAATGCCTAAATCCTTTAGGCATTTCCCTTAAATATAAAAACTAATATCGGGAAGAATTAAATCATTGAGAATCAAAAATCGCTATTGGATTACGAATTTCTCTTTGAAAAGTAGCTCTCCATTTGATGATTCTAATTGAGCAATGTGTAACCCTTTACTGGAGTCACCAATATCAATTGAAACTAAACTACTCTGACTCACTATTTCTTTCAGGATAAGACGACCTGAACTATTGTAAATTTTTATGATGCCGACTTTTTCATCAATAGGTATATTGATTCGACCAATGCTTGGGTTAGGATAAATGGTGTTGAGATAAGTATTAGTATTGATTTCAATTGCTTTAGTATCAGAATATTCAAAAGCCCCATCAAAATCCACTTGTTTAATACGATAATATACCCACCCGCTAAAGTCTACTTTATCATGAAATGAGTACTGTACTAATTGACTGCTATTTCCTGCTCCTTTAAGTTCTTCTCTTTTCATCCAATTCACCCCATCTTTAGAGCGTTGCACCTCAAAAAAGTCATTATTTATCTCGGCAGCTGTAGTCCATCTTAGTTGAACTGCCTGATCAAAATGTTTGTTTAACTCAAATGCAACCATTTTTATAGGTAATGGATTATTGTAGTAAACTTTTATCGAAACATAGTCTATTCTTGCAGAGGGAAGCACGCTTATACCTGACAAATTAACTGAAATAGCAATACCAAAATTGGGGTGATTAATATCTTCAGCAGTCCAATCAGTTCCCCATTTTTCTGAAGATGAACCATGCGTATGCTTACTATCGGAAAAGCTCCATATGTCACTTTTTGCTAAATCATTACCTACAATATTTCCTTCTTTAACGATCCGAATAGACTCATCTCTTACTTTTTGAAGGACTCCAGAAGCTCCCTTTTCTATAACCACCTCTATACCCGTAATTGTAGCAGTTAGAGGGATACTAAACCCGAAGCCTGTTGCTTTCATGTATTTAGTTTTTGCCCCGAGCACAAGAGTCGTAGCAGAAGCATAAGTATTATCGGATAAACAAGCATTAACAGTATTAGCCCAATCAAGAACCCCTATGGTAGCATCAGCGCTAATAGAACTTGGTATATGTTCACTTGTTGAAAGTAAATCTGCTGAAATGAGTGAGGGACCTAAAAGAATAAAAATCGAGAAAGGAAGAACAAATTTTTTCATAAGATAAAATTTAAGGACCTGTTCCAAACTTAATGTTATATACTATTATTGTTATCAGAGTTTTACCTAATTTTTCTTACAATTTAATCAGATGAATAATTTTCTCTCATCATTTAATAGTGTAACATAGGTAACAGTAGTTCGTTTTAAAAGACCTTAACTTTGCTTTTAAATGAATTTTATAAAGAAACATATTCTAATTATTGTAGGCCTCGTGTTTGGAGGAATCGTTGGCTATTTCTATTACCTTAAAATCGGTTGTAACAGTGGTAGCTGCAACATTACTTCCAATCCTATTAATAGTACAGTATACGGCTCAATCATGGGAGCATTGATATTTAGTCTGTTTCAAACTAAAACTAAAGAAAAATAAATAAAATGAATATAGAAGAAATTATTAAATCAGGGCAAGGAACTATCGTTGATGTAAGAACCACTGCTGAGTTTGCAGGAGGTCATGTAGCAGGTTCGATTAATATTCCGTTACAAGAAATCACTTCAAGAATGGATGAAATTAAAGCATTAAAAACTCCAGTTGTTTTATGCTGTGCTTCTGGTGGAAGAAGTGGTCAAGCTGCTCACTATCTTTCACAAACAGGTTTAGATTGCTGTAATGCAGGATCTTGGTTGGATGTTAATTATATACAAGCTCAACAATGATAGATAGTTTAAGAAAATTATTCGGATTGGGCCCTAAAACTGATTATAAACAACTAGTTAGTGAAGGAGCTACAATAATAGATGTAAGAACTAAAGGTGAATATTCACAAGGTCATATTAAGGGATCGGTAAACATTCCTTTAGATCAAATATCGAGTAAGTTGAAAACATTAAAAGATAAAAACAAGCCCATTATTACTTGTTGTGCTTCAGGTATGAGAAGTGCTTCGGCTAAGGGAATTTTGAAATCTAATGGATTTCAAGTAGTGCACAATGGTGGTGGATGGATGAGTTTGAACAATAAAATAAAATGAAAAACCTCATTAATTTAAAGCATTGGAACTGGATTCGATTGGTACGTTTAGCACTAACTATCATTGTCGGAGTTGAAGCCTATCGATCTGGTGAAGTAGTGTTTTATATTATCGGTAGCGTACTATTGGTTCAGTCCTTATTTGGTGGAACATGTGGTGTAAATAGCAGCTGTGCAGCAAGTAATGAATCTGACAATCAATCGTTGGATTCGGTTAAATATGAAGAAATAAAATCACTCTTTGTACTTACTGATTAATATAATTTATTGAGTTTATCTTAATAGTTTTGACAATAATTGATCCCCTTTTCATAGATTAAAGTTGCAATATCTATTTGATTGTTTTAATTTTAAAGTATTATTCTTGAAACTAGTACTGATTTTGAAGAAAGTAATTTCCCCACTACTATTATTTCTATTGAGTTTGTTAGTCTTTGGACAAACAAATACATTTCCAGATATTGAAAATTTTGACAATCAATCCTACTGTAATCAAGGTTGTTGGGACACTTGTTTGTTAACTTCAAAATGGAAAAATGTAAATACAGACCAAAGAGATTGGTTAACAGACACCAATGGAGTTGGACAAACAATCAATACCGGTCCAAGCTCAGATCACACTACTGGCACTCCAAGTGGAGTATATCTTTATATGCGAGTATTAAATTGTTATGGTAGTTCTGCAAATCTTATAAGTCCGATTTATGATTTTACTGCAGTCTCTAATCCAGGCATTTCATTTTGGAGTCACTTGAATTCTCCGTACCCTCGTAGCGACACTAAGTTACATTTTGATGTAAGTACCAATAATGGGGTCTCTTTTAATAATGACTTTGTTCCGCCGTGGACAAGAAATCTTAATGCTTGGAAAGAAGAAATCATTGATTTAACCCCTTTTGGAGGAATGGATAGCATTGTTTTTCGTATTCGTGCAACTTCACGTTATATAAATATTGCACTTGATGACATTACGGTTTTCAGCAATAGCACCTTTAAAATAGAAACAAAAAAAATTAATGACAATCTATGTTTTGGCTCTAAAACAGGAAGTGCCTGTGTATCCAGATTTGAGTTTGGGACTCCTCCATTTACTTACCAATGGTCTAATGGTGCAACTACAGATACCATAAAAAACTTAGCGGCAGGAAAATATGATGTTTCTGTTTATGATAACTTAAATAAAGTGACTCTAGGTTCTGTAATAATAAATGACTCTCAAAAGCCAATCTACAAAATAGATGCCTCAATATATGATGTGAACTGTCCAACTTCAAATGATGGGATTATTCAACTAGACAGTATTAAGGGAGGAAAACCGTATAATTTATGTGCAAATATAAATACAACGTTATGCACAGGAATTTCTAAAAGCGATACTTTAGGGTTTGATTCTTTATTAAATATAAATTATGAATTTCCGTCAGTCTATGGAAATTTTTCAAGATCCTCTAAACACCAAATCTTATACACAGCAGCTGAATTAAATGCTCAAGGCATATCAGGAGCAAGTTTAATCTCTGCTATTTCTTTCGATGTTGAAGTAAATTCTGGCTCAAATCCAAACAATAGCTATAATTTTATTATAAAAGCAGGATGCACCAATAATACAAAACTTTCAGGCAGTTGGATTAACGGTTTATCATCAGTTCTAAATTCTAGCACCGTTGCACTGACAACAGGCTGGAATAAACATCAATTTGATACTCCTTATCTGTGGGACGGAGTATCAAACCTTGTGATTGAAGTTTGTTTTGTAAATCCAGGTTTTTCTAATAATCATAAAGTTAAACAATCAATAACTGCAGACACAACTGTAATGTTTAGAAAAAACAGTTCTAATTCTTGTACTAGTTCTGCTTTTGATGGGATAAGCAATAAACGACCCAATACCATTTTTGAAACCTGTAGAATTCCATCAAATAAATATAAGTTGTCGTGGTCTAACTTAGACTCCTCAGCCTCTATTACAGGGTTACAAGCTGGAAACTATACTTTAACAATATCAGATGCGGATAACTGTGCATTCATTGATACATTTACTGTTAAATCCTACCCAATTATTAAGAATGAAGTGATTCAAAATGTTCCTTGCTATAATGATTCAGTAGGATCTATAACTTTAAATTCTACAGGAGGCAATGTTGGAAAAGTAAAAAAGTTATTAATTACAGAAGTCCGCATTTGTGATCCAGATTTTGTAGAAATTTCAAATGTGTCAGGTGCTCCTTTTGATGCTACGGGTTGGTATATTGCTATTGGCGACCAATACTCGAATATTAACATTGAGAATCCTAATACTTGGGACCTGTCAGGTATTTTGCCAGAAGGTTGGATAGATTTCAAAAATGATAGTAATTACCAAAACCCTAAATATTGGGGAAGTAATATGTATTGGCAGTGTCCTGGAATGGGCTGGGTCGCATTAATAGATAGCAACGCAAACGTTCAAGATTTTGTTGCTTGGTTTTGGGACTCCACCCAAATACAATCCATGTCACCTATAATTAAGGGAGATACTATTAGAATCAATAATGAGTGGAAAGGAAATGGAATTGTTAGTTCAAGCACTTCATTAAATTTCACAAGAATAGGAAGAATTGATAATAATTCTGCAGCTGATTGGGTTTTAGCAGCTGATACTAAAGGTAAAAGAAATTTAGGTTTATCTACCCGAGTAATGGGTCGAGATAAATCACCCTACAAATACAATTGGAGTACTGGAGATACTACTAACTCTATTAACAGTTTAACTAATGGTAGTTATTACATCACTATAACAGATGCAAACAATTGTATCTCTTTAGATTCATTTTCTATAAAGGTGACTTCAATTGATACTTCAGTTAGTACTTTTCCGACTTTCTTAGCCTCTAAAAGTTATGGGGCATCTTATCAATGGGTGAATTGCGATAGCAATTATACTCCAATTCATGGAGATACAAATCAGCTATTTGCTCCTTCAATAAATGGAAATTTTGCAGTAATTGTCTCAAAAAATGGATGTACAGACACCTCTGGTTGCCATAATATAACTTTAACTTCAATCAAAGAAAATAGAACTGAAAATAAGTTTATTGTCTATCCGAATCCAAGTTCAGGCAATTTTACAATCCAACTTGCTGGACTGAAAATCAAAAACCAATACTTAAGGATTTACAATACAAAGGGTCAATTAATTATAGATGAGCAATTGACTAAAAATAATCTAGAATTTAGTTTAACCGGATTTGATAAAGGAATCTATATCTTAAGGATTGGTAATCAAACAAGAAAGTTGGTTTTAACAGAATAACACTATACATCCTTTAGAAGAAATAAAATAAACAAAAATGGCAAATAAATTTTCTGAATTAATAAACAGTGACCAGCCAGTATTGGTGGATTTCTATGCAGAATGGTGTGGTCCGTGTAAGATGATGAAACCTATATTGGAGGATTTAAAAGCAAAAATTGGGGATTCCGCTAAGATTGTTAAAATTGATGTCGATAAGAATCCACAAGCTTCAGCTAAATACCAAATACAAGGCGTTCCTACATTGATTATTTTTCAAAATGGGGAAATTAAGTGGAGACAATCAGGAGTGGTAGCTGCAGAGCAATTGGCACAATTGATTCAACAATATTCAAAGTAGATCGTTTCAAACAATTTCCAAACTGAACAAAATATTTAGGAAATTGCAGCAATGTTTTTATCCTTTAAGACTTATTTAGTAGAACGTTCAGGCATCTCTGATCTAGAATTTCAGAGTCTACACCCCTATTTAAAAGAAAAAGAAATCCCTAAAGGAACTATTCTACTTCAAAAAGGAGCCGTTTGCACCCATTCCTTTTTTGTGGAAAGTGGTCTACTTCGCTCCTACAGCATAGATCAATCCGGAAAGGAACATGTCATTCAGTTTGCTCCCGAAGGATGGATAATTACAGACAGAAGCAGTGTATTTTTTAATGAACCCTCCGATTACTACATAGAAGCTATAGAGCCTTCTACTGTCATTTATTTTAGCAATGATTTTATTAGAAAAGCATCTGAGATCAGTGCTGCTTTCAGAAATTACAACGAACGATTATTGCAAAATCACATTCGACAGCTCCAACATCGAATTCAATTCTTATTAGAAGCAACTGCCGAAGAACGATACCTCGATTTTATTTCTATATACCCTGATTTACTATTGAGAGTGCCCCAATGGATGATAGCCTCCTATTTAGGGATTACCCCTGAAAGCTTGAGTAGAGTGCGAAAAGAATTAGCAAAGCGTAACTTTTCTCCGCGAAATTGAGTTCTTATCATAGGTCAATGTGCACTCAGATTCTGGTAGCTAATTTTGAATAAAAAAATCATGAAAACAAAAACAGTTGAACGAGTATACGCCCCTAAAACACCTCATTTTGTTGGAGATGGGTTTAGAGTCCATAATTTCATACCTAGTGCCTATCAATTAGATATGCAAAGAATGGATCCTTTTATCATGTTGGATTACAATAGCAAGCATTATTTTTCTGCTACTGATTCACCTAGAGGAGTTGGAGTGCATCCACATAGAGGCTTTGAAACGGTCACTATAGCCTACAAAGGTAAAATTGCTCATCACGACAGCGCTGGAAATAATGGCGTTATTGGGGAAGGCGACGTACAATGGATGACAGCCGCATCAGGTATTCTTCATAAGGAATACCACGAACGTGAATTCAGTAAAAATGGCGGAGAGTTTCAGATGGTCCAATTATGGGTAAATCTTCCGGCAGCATACAAAATGTCAGCACCAAAGTATCAGGAAGTAACCAATAACACCATCAAGAAGGTAGAATTACCTGACAATAATGGATCAATTGAAATTATTTCAGGAGAATACGATGGAAACAAAGGGACGGCACAAACTTTTACTCCTATTCATTTGCATAATGTAAAATTAAACAAAGGAGGAAAAGCCGCTTTTAACTTTCCTGCTCATTACAACACAGCTATGTTAGTAGTGGAGGGTGAAGTCAGCGTAAATGACGGAGAAATTGTAAAAACAGATCATTTTGTTTTAATGGACAACAAGGGAGAACATTTTGAAATAAAAGCAACAACAAATGCAATTGTACTGCTTCTAAGTGGAGAGCCGATTAATGAGCCTATCGCTGCTCACGGACCATTTGTGATGAATTCAAAAGAAGAGTTGATTCAAGCTTTTGAAGATTTTAATACCGGAAAGTTTGGTTACTTAGAAGATTAGTGTATTGATTTACAAACTTAAGACTCGATTCGTCGAGTCTTTTTTTTTGATTCTACCGAGAGGTGAAACGCTGTTTTTATTAAATGCTTATTTTTACAAACATGCTTTCCAAGAAAACAAAATACGCCATAAATGCATTAGTCTATCTCGCCAAAAACGAATCTGGAGCGCCAATTCCAATTGGACAAATAAGTACGGATCAAAACATTCCACATAAATTTTTAGAATCAATATTACTAGCATTAAAAAATGCGAGAATATTAAACAGTAAGAAAGGGAAGTCAGGTGGTTATTTATTAAATAGGGCACCTGAAGAAATAGACATGGCGGAGATCACCAGGCTTTTTGATGGTGCAGTAGCACTGCTTCCCTGTGTGACCTATCGTTTTTATGAACGATGTGATGAGTGTGTAGATGAAGAAACTTGTGGTATAAGAGAAGTATTTTTAGAAATAAGAAACGAAACGGTCAACCGATTAAAAGGAGCCACACTCTCCGATATCATTAACAGAGAAACCCGACTAAAATCAACATCTGAACGAAAGGTATTGATTGATGATAAATTATAACTTTGCTTCACTTTTTTTAACTTTATTTCTCAATAGGTTTACGTGATATTTGTGCAACCTTAAATTAACCACATTATGATAAATACTAAGTACTTTAAAACCGATATACTTTCAGGCCTTGTGGTCTTTCTTGTTGCACTCCCACTCTGCCTAGGTATAGCATTAGCTTCTGGTGCGCCGTTATTTTCAGGAATTATCGCCGGTGTAATCGGTGGGATTGTTGTCGGATTGTTTAGTAATTCACAAATTAGTGTTTCTGGCCCTGCTGCTGGATTAACTGCGATAGTAATTACTGCAATCACTACATTAGGCGGATTTGAAGCATTTTTGTTGGCGGTAGTATTGGCTGGTGTTTTTCAATTATTGTTAGGTTTTCTAAAGGCTGGTTCTATTTCCAACTACTTCCCTTCTAATGTAATTGAAGGTATGCTTGCAGCGATTGGTATCATTATTATTTTAACCCAATTACCACACGCTGTAGGTTATGACATTGAGCATGAGGGTGACTTCTTCTTCATTGACAAATCAATGAGTCATAATATTTTTTCTGATATCATTGATGCGGTCAACTATTCTCATCCTGGGGCGATGGCGGTTAGTATTATTTCTGTTTTAATCTTAATTGCATTCGCTAATATAGAAGCTTTAAAACGTTTGAAACTCCTACCTGGTGCACTAGTGGTTGTAATAGCAGGGACATTGATAAATGAGGCTTTTATCGCTTTATCTCCTTCTTTTGCCATCAGTCAAGAACATTTAGTTAACCTTCCAGTTCCTGAATCATTTGGTGCATTTATTGGCCAGTTTCAGACACCAGATTTTTCAGCCATCACTAATATAGACGTATGGATTGTAGCAATCACTATAGCTATTGTCGCGAGTATAGAAACCTTGTTATGCATAGAAGCTTCTGTTAAAATGGATCCTTTAAAAAGATTCACTAACTCCAACACCGAACTTAAAGCTCAAGGAATCGGGAATATTCTAAGTGGTCTAATTGGAGGAATTCCTATGACTTCAGTTATTGTTAGAACTTCTGCAAATGTTAATTCAGGTGGTAGAACTAAAGTTTCTGCTATTGCACATGGTATTTTCCTTTTTAGTTCTGTTGTTGCTATCCCTTTCATTCTTAATAAAATTCCATTGGCGAGTTTAGCCGGGGTTTTAATTATGATTGGATACAAACTAGCAAACCCTACCATTTTCAAAAAAATGTGGAAAAATGGTAAATATCAGTTTATCCCTTTCGCAGTGACTGTGGTAGCCATCATTGCTACTGATTTGTTAAGAGGTATTGGAATCGGACTAGTGGTAAGTGTTTTCTTCATTTTAAGAGACAACCTCAAACTGGCTTATTTCTTCAACAAGGAGAACCATCACGAAGGAGAAACAATTCATATAAAACTAGCACAAGAAGTATCATTTTTGAATAAAGCAGCCATTAAACAAACTTTATATGATGTTCCAAAAGGTTCTAAAGTAATCATTGATGCAGCAGATACTGTTTATATAGATCATGATGTACTAAATTTGATAGATGATTTCTTAGAATTTGGCAGCAAGGATAAAGAAGTAACTGTAGAATTGAAAGGCCTTAAAAAGGATTATAGTATTGAAAATACTTCGCATGTCACATTAATTGAGAGTTAATATCGCTCATACCAATCAAAATACTTGGTAATAATATCACTCTTATGCAGTTGGATATAATCCACAAATGCTTGTGCTGATGGCGAGAAACACTTGCCTTTCAGCCAAATTAAGTTCCAGTTGGAAATGATTGGAAAATGTTTGACAGGAATAATCTGAAGCGTCTCATTTTTAAGCTCATTCTTTATCCCAATTAAAGGCATAATTGAATATCCTAATCCAGCAATAACTGCCTGCTTTACTGCCTCGTTAGAGGTCAATTCCATTGTTTTACGCACGGGTAAATTATTCTGTTTGATAAACTTTTCCATCACACTTCTTGTTCCTGACCCTTCTTCCCTATAAATTAAAGGAAGTTCATTCAGAATATCATAAGAATATGGCTTTTTTCGGAATGACTTCTCTGTATTTCCAATTAAGTACAATTTATTCTGCATCAACTCGACAGACTCTATTTTTATAGTTTCTGGCAGTACAGAAACCAATGAAAAATCTACTAAGTTTTGCTCCAAGCTTTGTATTACTTTAGTTTTGTTTGTAACATCCAACGATAACTCTATTCCCGGATTATCTTTTAAAAACTGAGTTAGAAAAAATGGCATTACATATTTACCAGTTGAAACAATAGATAAAATTAACCGACCAGCTAGCTGTCCCTTATGAGCCATTGTTTTGTAATTGATGGCATTCACCTCATTGACAATATTTTGTGCTGCAACTCCAATCTCTTTACCGAACTCTGTAACGAAGAGCTTCCTCCCAACTATCTCTGTTAAGGGAATATCAAATTGATCTTGAAAATTTTTTAATTGAATTGAGACTGCAGGTTGTGTCAAATGCAACTCCTCAGCAGCCTTCGTAACACTCCCACATTGAACTACTTTTAAAAATACTTGTAATTGATGTAAAGTATAATTCATAAAATATTTTAATGGTTCTCATTACAAATATAAATAAAATTATATGATTAGTTTATCCAATATTTGTACCATCAATTTAATCTAAAAACAAACACAATGACAAGAATCACCATTGCAAAAGGAGATGGAATAGGTCCGGAAATAATGGATGCTACTCTAAAAATTTTGAAAGCAGCAGGCGCTCAAATTGAAATTGATGAGATTGAAGTGGGCGAAAAAGTTTATTTATCGGGTATTACTTCGGGAATTAGAAATGAATCTTGGGATATCATTCGTAACAACAAAGTATTCCTAAAAGCACCAATTACTACGCCCCAAGGTGGAGGCTATAAAAGCTTAAACGTTACTACTCGGAAGTTTCTGGGATTGTACGCGAACGTAAGACCATGCATGAGTCTTCATCCTTTCGTATCCACCAAACATCCAAAAATGGATGTAGTGATTGTTAGAGAAAATGAAGAGGATTTGTATGCAGGAATAGAACATCAGCAAACGGATGAAGTTGTTCAATGTTTGAAATTAATCAGTCGACCTGGTTGTGAAAAGATAGTACGATATGCTTTTGAATACGCTAAACAATACGGAAGGAAAAAAGTGACCTGTATGACAAAAGACAATATCATGAAACAAACAGATGGATTGTTTAGAGAGGTATTTAATGATGTTGCGAAGGATTATCCAGAAATAGAAAATGAGCATTGGATTGTGGATATAGGCTCAGCTAAACTAGCCGACACTCCTGAAGACTTTGAAGTCATTGTTACTCTTAACCTTTATGGAGACATGATTTCTGATATTGCTGCACAAATTACTGGTTCAGTTGGGCTTGCAGGCTCATCAAATATCGGAGAAGAATGTGCCATGTTCGAAGCGATTCATGGATCTGCCCCGATGATTGCAGGTCAAGGAATAGCAAACCCTACAGGTTTATTGGAGGGCGCTATATTAATGCTAAATCACATCAGTCAATCTTCTGTGGCTCAAAATATAAGAAATGCACTTTTAACAACAATAGAACAAGGAATACATACTGCTGACATTTATAAGGAAAACATAAGCAAGAAAAAAGTTGGAACAATCGAATTTGCAGAGGCAGTAATCCAAAATTTAGGAAAATTACCTTCTACCTTAACACCTGTAGACTTTAAAAATGGTGCAGCGTTGGTCCTTCCATCGTATATCAAAAAGCCTTCAAAAACAAAAACTCTACTTGGAATAGATGCTTTTGTTCATTGGAATGGAATAGACCCAAATGAAATTGCAGAAAGACTTCAAAAATTGGATGGTGGTTTATTGCAACTAAAAATGATAACCAACAGAGGAATTAAGGTGTGGCCCGAAGGATTTAAAGAAACATTTTGCACAGACCATTGGAGATGTAGATTTCAATCTGAAAATCAAACCGATGTCCCTAAAGAAGAAATCTTGAAACTTCTACGAAGTGCTATGGAAAATCAAATAGATATTGTCAAAACTGAAAATTTATATGCCTTTGAAGGAAAACCTGCATTCTCATTAGGTCAAGGACAATAATTCACAAAAAAATAGCAATATGCCATTTAGAAAAGAAAGAAAAAAAATGAAAATTGCTGTTTTGTGGGTGATTATTAGTCTCTCTCTCACCTTCTATGAACCACAAAACTTAACCTTTCAAGCCCTACTAGGAATAGGAGTACTATTTATCGCAATGATGTGGAAACGATTACAATTTAAAACAACTTCAAAATAAAATAATCATGGAAAATAAAAAATCATTTAAACTAATTGAAGGTCAATACGACACCGATGACGCGGGAAGAATTTTAGTGGCACTTATTAGTAATAAAATAAAGTATCATGATGTAGAAGCTTTTAGAATTCAAGAGCGATCTAATGGAAATGTGAGTCATTCAGAAAAAAGAGTGAAAGAGCTTACTGCCGTGAAAGAGCAAATTAAGCAATTAGTGCTTGATGCAGCTGAAAATGGGTTAGATTTTAAAATTAGATGCGACATCAATATTGAATTAGTTCCTGCAAAACAGTTGGCTCAATAATGGCAGCTTTAATCTCAAAATCAATTGAAAAAGCTGCAAAAATTTTAAATAGTGGGGGCATCGTAGGAATTCCAACGGAAACCGTATATGGATTAGGTGCCTCCATTTTTAACGTAAACGCATTAAAGCAAATATATCAATTGAAAGAACGACCATCAACAAATCCCTTAATTGTTCATATCGCTAACTACGAGCAATTACAAAGTGTTGTGAAAGAATTTCCTGAAAAGGCGGAAGCGTTAACTAGGGCCTTTTGGCCCGGAGGGCTAACCTTAATTCTTCCAAAGAATAAGTCCATTAGTTCCGTTATTTCTGCAGGAAAAGAAACAGTGGCATTAAGGATGCCAGATCACAAAACAACTTTAAAACTAATTCAATTAGTTGGACCTGTAGCTGCTCCAAGTGCAAATCCTTTCGAACGCATAAGTCCAACTTCAGCCAGGCAAGTAGCCTCCTATTTTCCGAATGAGCTTCCTATGATTTTAGATGGGGGAAAATGTAAGAAGGGATTAGAATCAACAATTGTGGGGTTTAATAAAAACAAAGTCATCGTTTATCGATTAGGAGTTGTAACAATTGAAGAATTAGAGAATACAATTGGCAAGGTTTACATTAATAATGACAACTCCTCAAAAACTGTAACTCCGGGTATGTCTAAAAAGCATTATGCTCCTATTACTAAAACGATTGTTTCTAAAGACATTGAAATTGTTATGGAGGAATTTAAAGAACAAAAAATTGGAGTCCTTCACTTTAATGAGTTCGTTGCTCCAAAAGGAATAGTCGCCGTTTCGCTTTCTAAAAAACAATGTATGGAGGAGGCAGCAAGCAATTTGTATCATCAACTGTATCATCTCGATCAATTAAAATTAGACTATATCGTCGTTGACCCCCTTCCAGATATTGGATTAGGTAAAACTATCAATGACCGATTAAAAAGAGCAGCGCATCTGTAATTATTTTATTTATTCATTTAGCAAAACCCATGAATTTAGATTTACTTTTCGATAATTTAACCAATCCTGCACTTTTGTTTTTCGTCCTCGGAATCATAGCTGTAAGATTAAAAAGTGACTTGGAAATTCCTCCAAACTCATCCAAGTTTATTTCCTTGTACTTATTATTTTCTATTGGGTTTAATGGTGGTAGAGAATTAGCTCATAGCGAGATGAATGCTGAAATTGTTTGGGCAATGTTGTTTGGAATAATTGCGGCTTCTATTATTCCTATTTATACTTTTTACATTTTAAAAAGAAGATTAAGTATAGAAAATTCAGGTGCCATAGCAGCTTCATATGGTTCAATAAGTGCGGTAACTTTTGTAACAGCAGTTATGTTTTTGGAAGCTTTACAAATAGAATATAGCGGCTATATGGTCGCAGTTATGGCTTTAATGGAGGCACCAGCCATTATCGTCGGTGTGATTTTAATTAGACTTTACAGTAAACCAAACCTTGCCTCACCTAATATAAGTATCGGATCGGTGGTCAAGCACTCCCTAACTAATGGTTCAGTAATTTTAATCCTAGGAAGTTTAGTAATCGGAGTTTTAGCTAGCGACAAGCAGTCTGTTGGTATTGAACCTTTTACTACCGATTTATTTAAAGGCTTTCTCGCTATTTTTCTATTGGACATGGGAATAGTTTCAGGAAGAAAACTCTTTGACTTTTTGAAAAGTGGTTGGTTTACCACTGCTTTTGCAATCATCATCCCATTGATTAATGGTATTGTAGTAGCTCTTGCTAGTGGTTGGTTTACACTATCTGTAGGCAACCGATTAATGTTTTGTATTCTAGCCGCCAGCGCCTCTTATATCGCTGTCCCTGCTGCAATTAAAATTGCTGTTCCTAAAGCAAATCCCGGAATTTTTATTCCGATGGCATTAGCCATTACATTTCCATTTAATGTAACCTTTGGAATGCCAATATATCTTTGGGTAATCAATTGTTGTAATTTCATTTAATAAAAAAGGAGCTCAACCCTGAGCTCCTTTTTGCTGTTCTTTTTTCTTTTATTTACTGTGTTTTAGTGGCTGCATAATCAAACACCTTCTTCAAAATTGAAGAGGTTCGTTCAATCGGATTCTCTCTGATCTCTTCTTCTTCTTGAGCAATTTTCAAGAATAACCCATCAATTGTTTTTGTGGTGACATAATTGGTCAAATCGCCATCTACTTTGGTTACAAATGGAATTTTATTATACACATTGGTGACATCAGACCAATACTTTGTGGCATTTACTTGATCCAATGATTGACTAATTTTAGGCGAAAATGCTACAATTAAATCATCTGTAGTCTTGGCTCTTAAAAAGTTAGTCGCTGCATTTTTTCCCCCAAAAAGAATCTCTTGTGCATCCTGAATTGTCATTGAAGTGATTGCATTTACGAACAATGGAGAAGCTTCAATAACTGCATCTTCGGCTGCCCTATTTAAAGATAATTCAACTTGATCAATTTGATTCCCTAAACCAATATCTCTTAATGTATTCGCTACCTTATCGTACTCTTCGGGAAAAGGTATTTTTACCATTGGATTATCCAAAAAACCACCCTCTAAAGACAAGTTGGCCACACCTTCTTTAGTACCTTTAATTAACGCCTCTTTTAATCCACTACCCATTTCAAATTCTGTAGGAACTGCAGTTGTCGGCTCTTCCAGAATAGCTCTACCTAACTCCCCTACTAATGGTTGCATAGTATCACAACTAAATAATAATATAGATAAAGTACTTAATAAAACGATCCTTTTTTTCATGGGTGAAAGATAAAAGAAATGTTGCATTTCAACAAAGTAGTTTCTATAAGCAGCCTTAGTTGGTCGATAAAATGAAATGTTTAAAACAAATTAAAATTTGATAGTTAATAAAGTATCCTTTTGAATTTTGTTTCAATGATTTCTCTGAACTATATTTGAACAACACTATTAGAACACACATGATATTTTTTAGAACGTTAGTCTCTTTCCTTAAAAATGAAGATTATAGAGACTTACTGATTACCACTTTTATTACTTTAGCAATAGGATCGGTTGTTTATCATTTCCTTGAAGGTTGGGATTGGATAGATAGCATCTACTTTTCCGTAATAACCCTAACTACAGTTGGTTATGGAGACTACTCTCCACAAACAGCTCCTGGTAAAGTTTTTACAATTTTTTATATCGTTATTGGAATTGGTATTATTTTGAGTTTCATCAATACAGTTTATAATCATTATAACAATGTAAAAACAGATGATAAAGACCGGAAAAGAAAGCGATACAAAAGGCGAAGGTCATCATCAAGTGAAAAATATAAAGACACTGACTATACCCATACGGATACGAAAATTGAACATGATTAAAATACTAAAAGCACCCTACCCTACAGAAAACTCCAATGCCTCCAACTGGAAGAAGTCTTTTCTGATGAGTAGTTTCGTTTTCCTTTTTCTTTACTTTTTTCAACCGTTTGGATTGAATAATTACCCTTTCGGTATTTTGAAACTTACTTCAGGATACGGATTCGCCTGTCTGATTACCATGTCTTTTTTAAATATCCTAATACCGTCAATTTTTCAAAATTATTTTCTTGAAAAAAACTGGAACGTAGGTAAACAGGTATTTTGGTCAATCGTAAATGTTGCCTGCATTGGATTAGCTAATCTACTTTATTCTAACCTTATGGAAGTCGCCAACCTATCTTTTGGCAACTTATTGATTTTCGAAGGGTATACGGTAGCTCTTGCTTTTTTTCCTTTGCTTCTTTTTATTTTTACCAATCAAAAATTATTAAGAAATCGGTTTGAAAAAGCTGCAACTACAATAAATAATAAATTAAGAACGTCCCAAACAGAAGAATCTGAGCAGTTACCCCAACAAATTATTCTAGAATCGGAAAACAATACAGACTCATTAATTTTGATGCCAGATGAATTAATTTACATTCAATCTGCGGATAATTATATTACAGTTTTCTATTTAAAACAAAATAAGTTTACTTCCATCCTATTGCGAAATACCTTAAAATCGATAGATGGTCAACTTTCTTCCTTTTCTCAATTTTTTAGATGTCATAAAAGCTACCTTGTTAATCTAAATAAGGTAATACATATTTCAGGAAATGCTCAAGGGTTTAAACTACACCTAGAGAATACTGATGAGAGAGTTCCTGTTAGTCGTTCCCACAATACAACCATTAAAGAGCTCCTTACCATTCGCCCCTAAGACTTGTATTTGGTCTATTTTCGTTTTCTTTTCCTCCCTAAAGTTGCTAGACATCCCTTTTTACTTGAAATGCTATGAATTCCATCACATATTTGCTAAAAACAAATAACTATGGAAACAATATTAAATTTCTCATTGATCATCCACATCATTTCAGGATTTACCGCATTAACTAGTGGACTAATTGTTTTTATTCTAAAGAAAGGAAACAAACAACATAAAAAAATTGGTCGAGTATTTTTTTATGCGATGCTTATGGTAATAGTTTCTGCGCTTCTTATATCAGTTTTTAAACAAAACCTTTTCTTGTTCATGATAGCAATTTTTTCTCTGTACATGAATTATAGTGGTTACAGAAGCATTCAAAATAAAACGCTAAAACCAAACAGTTTGGACTGGATTGTTTTAGGAATTGGAGCTTTAAACATGATTGGAATGATATATTCCCTAAACATTGTTCTGATGATATTTGGAGGAATTAGCATCAGTTTAGTGATAGGTGATATTCGAATTTTTATAAAAACTACACGAGGTCTTCCTATTCCAAGAATGGCATGGCTTAGAAGACATATTGGAATGATGATGGGTACCTATATAGCTACAGTAACTGCTTTTATTGTTACAGCTGGGCCGAGAACAGAATGGTATGGTACTATTCAACCGCAATGGTTGCCATGGATTTTACCTTCACTAGTTTTAACTCCCATGAATATGTATTACACAAAAAAGTACGCAAGTAAAAAATAGTCTAACAATTCAACTTAAAGTCATGAAACTTTTACAAATAATTTTACTCAGTCTTTTTGTTACTTCAATACAAGCTCAAACCTATATCGATGGCGGTAAAACTAGACATCGATTTGCACAAATGACCATTGGATTTGATTCAAAAGTAAATCTAGGAGAAGGTTCCTCTTCTTTTAGATTAAATACTTCCAATGAATTGGAAAAATTTCGAATAGAAGATCAGTATAGTTCCCGACTTATCATTGGGGGAACTCACTTTTGGGGTCATGCAGATTTTTATATTGCAATACCTATCGTTAACTGGAACAATAGTGGTTTTGATGCAGGTGTGGAAACCGGTTTTAGATACCTTCCTTGGCAAATCAAACACAATACCATAAGGCCGTTCATAGGAACAGCTTTTTTGAGCCACAACTATAAACAAGGAAACGGAGCTACTTTAACAAGATTCAAATATCCATTAACCGCAGGATTAATCTTTAATAAAGGAAATCACTTAATTGAACTTGGAGCAGGGTATAATTTTCAATCAGGTGATAAGTATTTCATCTCTCCCTCTCAGTCTATCAACATCAACACTTCTCCTCTTTGGCTATCCATTGGTTACAAATGGATGATAGAAACTACCCTAAGTGCTGAGAAAGACTGGAAAAGCGGACGCACACAAGCCGTTACCGACACATTGGCTAAACGCAAGAAATTAAATGGTTTGACTTTGGGAGTCGGTCCATCTTCAGCTTTTTACATAAAAGAGTCTAATCATAATGAATCGGTAGCACAGTATGCTGATCATCATAAAGCAACCGTATTTATTGAATTTGGATTAGGATATTATTGGCATAAACCTGACCTTCAAATACAAATGGCATACCGTCAAAACAATAGTGAAATAAAAGCGTATGATTTTAAGCAATCAGCTAATCGAAAAGCATTAACGCTTGAGGCTTATAAGTATTTTGGTGATTATCACGGGTTCGCTCCATTTATTGGCCCTGCTCTTAGTTATGAATATCTAGAAGTGCAACAAAATCAAACAGGTATTCGCACAACAAATGATTATAGTGGTATTAAACCGGGTATAACCGTAGGTTGGGATATTCGACCCAATCGACTACAGATGTTTTACTTAAGAACTCATTTAAGATATTTTCCTAATTTGAATGTAAATATGCCAAATGGGAAATCTATTTCAATGGATCAATTGGAATTCAATTTTATAGATTTTGTGATCTTTCCAGGACGTATATTCTAGACTGAAAAGTAATAATAACCATACCTCCAGTGATAAAGTTTATTACCAATACATAAGGAAAATCACCCTTAGTTGATGTATATTTGTTTCGACAACACTCATTCAAAACTCTTCACTTGAATCTTGCCTTTAAAGAAATAGCATTTATTATTCTTTTAGTCTTCACACTCCAATCTGGGTTTGGTCAGTCTGTTTTAATTGATAAAGACGGTGGAAATCCACATGAATCCTCCATTATGGAATTACGTTCTACTGACAAAGGCTTTTTAGCTCCAAGAATGTTGGATTCAGAACGCCTTTCCATTCCATCTCCTGCCACGGGGTTAATGGTCTTTCAAACCAATGGAACTAAAGGTTTTTACTTCTTTAATGGTGCTTCTTGGGATACTCTAGGTGGCACTTCTAACATCACCTATATTAGCAATGTTATAAACTCTTCTACCTCCGGAATTACTCTAATCAGTGATCAGAAGCCGATTAATACCAATGGAGGTAAGTTCTTTAGTGGGTCATGGCAAAAAAGAGATTTAAATACCATTAGTGGTGATATATCGAATGTCAATCTCTTGAATGACACTATTAGTATTGACTCGGGTGTTTATTTGATTACAATCTCTGCTCCTGCTTTTGAGGTAGATGAACATCAAGTAAGACTGTTTAACGTTACCAAAAACGCGGTTACAGGCGCGGGAACAATGAGTTATTCCAATAAGTTTGCCTCCACTTCTAGTCAAATGTCGATAATAGTCGAGATTGGAACTAGTGAAGAATTATTCATAGTGCAGCATAGGTGCACCACTACTAGTTCTAACAACAATGGGTTTGGTAAAGGTAGCTCATGGAGTGAAAATGTATATACTCAAGTTCAGATTCAAAAATTATGAGACTATTATTTCTTATTGCTATTGTTTGCTCAACACTATTGTCTTTTGGTCAAACTAGATATGAGGCTGCTAAAGCCTTTCAAGACCAGTTAAACAGGGAATTTGCTGATTCTTTGAAATCTCCATTAAAAACTGAAGATCGAATTTCATTCAAAGAATTACCATTTTATCCGATAGATACAAATTTTGTGGTAGTTGCTAAAATTGAACGCATTGAAGAAGTCGAAATCTTTGAAATGGAAACCACCACCAATCGACTTCCGTTGTACTCCCCTTTTTATAAAGCTGCGTTTCAAATTGATTCTTTCCCAATTGAGCTTACTATTTATCAATCAGAAGACCTAAAAAATAAAGAAGGATATGAAAATTACTTATTTCTTCCATTCACCGATGCTACCAATGGAACTGAAACATATGGAGGAGGTAGATATATTGACCTAGAAATTACAGAATCCGACACTTTAGTCATTGATTTTAATAGAGCGTATAATCCATATTGTGCTTACAATGCTAAGTATTCATGCCCTATACCTCCTAGAGAAAATGACATTCATATACCCATCAATGCCGGAGTAAAGTATGCTGATAAAAAATAGTAATTTATTTATACAACTTTAGTCATAGATTTTTTCTAATTGTTGATTGGCTGTGCGCTCTGCAATAAGCCTAAAAACACCAATTGCAGCACCTGAGATAGCCGCATAAGCAATGGCTTGAGGCCAAGTTTGATCATTTGAAGGATTTTCAGGCTCGTCAGGGATACCATCTTCTGTTGATTTTTCTATGAGCTTTTCTGCAACCTTTTTCAATGCAAATGCACTTAAAATAGCAATTCCGTTTACTAGTATTTTCTTTGTATCCTTGTCCATTATTGTTCGTTTAAGTTTTTACTAAACCTTAAAAGGCAAAATACAATCCAATTTGTAAAGCATTTATAATTAATAAAATAAATAACAAAAGTCATTCTTAATTGTAGAAAAAATTAGACAGAACTCGTCTACACAATTTAGATTTGAATTATGTTACCAAGACTGTAATTTTACTAAATCATGGATAAATTAATTCAAATTCAAGATTACAACTCTCCCTATGGCCAATTGATATTAGGGTCTTTTCAAGAAAAGCTAGTCATTTGCGACTGGAAACATAGAAAAATGAGATTAGCCATTGATCGGAGAATTCAAACCGAATTAGGCGCTACTTATCAATTCTCTAACTCAAGCTTAATACATTCAGCGATAGAACAACTAGAAGAATATTTCAATGGATCACGTATTGAGTTTAATATCCCCATTCGATTTTGTGGAACCGAATTTCAAAAATCGGTTTGGCAAGCATTACTCTTAATACCATATGGTAAAACAACTAGTTACCTCCAACTTTCTGAGAATTTAAATAATCCTAAAGCTATAAGAGCCGTAGCATCAGCAAATGGAGCAAATGCACTTTCAATAATAGTGCCTTGCCATCGAATTATAGGAACTGATGGAAAATTAGTTGGCTATGCAGGCGGTTTGCGTGCTAAACAAAAGTTACTTTCTCTAGAAAACAAAGCAGGAAACACAGAACAACTCTCCCTGTTTAGCTAAATTGATTTTGATCCACTAAAAGCAGCTCGCTAATGCACGAGCTGCCTTGGTGAATCACAATCA
>Ga0209344_10001539_pt1 | contig 29429 bp, 25 predicted proteins | sample Cruoilmetagenom6_FD_187293 | JGI IMG/M metagenome (GOLD analysis project Ga0209344, IMG submission 187293) | Oil polluted marine microbial communities from Coal Oil Point, Santa Barbara, California, USA - Santa Barbara Oil Seep Sample 6 (SPAdes)... | ecosystem: Environmental > Aquatic > Marine... | reverse complement strand
CCCCTTGTCGAAATTGCCCAGCCAGCCAAGGCCCAGCTCGAACGGCGTCTTGCCACGGTGCAGACGCTCGGTGGCGTGGATGGGTTGGAAATCGACGCCCGCGGCCAGATACCCGGCCTCGATCCGGGCGATGTTCAGCGCCTCATAGCCAATGGCGCGCAGACCCCAGAGCGCGCCGGCCTCCCACATCCGGTCCCAGACGGGCAGGGCGGCGTCGCGGTCCATCCATATCTCGTAGCCCAGATCGCCGGTGAACCCGGTCCGCGAGATCATCAGCCCCGGCTCCACCTCGCGCAAGTCGAACGGCTTGAGGTCCGCCACATCCAAGCCCGCCGCATCGAGGATCGAAAACGCTGTCGGTCCCTGCAAGGCAAGGCCCGCCACGGTGTCGCTCTCGTCCGTCACGGTGGCGTCAAACCCCCATGTGGCATCCAGCAGCCATGTCAGCATCGGCTCCTGACAGCAGAGCCGCCAATCGGTGTCGTCCAGCCGAAAGAGCGTGCCATCGTCGATGACCATCCCCTCTTCGTCGCACCAGACGCAGTAGGCGACGCGGCCCACCGCGATCTTGGTGGCGTCACGGGTAATCAGACGGTTGATCGCGGCCAGCGCGTCGGGCCCCGCGATCCGGTATTTATGCATCGGCGAGATGTCAAAGAGCGACGCCTGATTGCGCAACGCAAAATATTCGAACTCGACCGAGTCGAGCACGGCAGGCGCAATATAGCCCGCCCAGCCATACCATGCCTTGGCGCGGCTCTGCTCTGCGAGCCGGGGCTGGAACGGCCCGTCGATCAGGCCAAGGGCGGGATCGGTGAAAACGCTCATTTCCGGCCCTCCGATGCAATCGCGGCCAGAGCCGCATTGCGGCCCGCAAGGCCCATGATGTCGCCGCCCGGATGCGCCGACGCGCCACAGAGATAGAGCCCCGCAGGACCCAGCGCATAGCGTCCCAGCCCGTTTGCCGGACGCAAGGTCAGCAACTGGTCAAGGCTCATTTCCGCATGGTGCCAATGCCCGCCCGGCGCGCCGGTCTGCGCCTCGATATCGACGGGGGTCAGCACTTCGCTCGCGGTGATCTGGCCGGGCAGGTCCGGCATGTAGGTGGCCAACGTGTCGATGGTTGCTTTCGCCAGCGCGCGTTTTGCCGTCTCCGTCCAACCGCCTTCCAGATCGCACGGCGCGTATTGCACGATTGCTGACAGGTAATGACTGTCCCCCGAAGTCAGGCCGGGGTCGGTGACGGACGGAATCACTGCCTCGATCACCGGGTTGGGCGACATCTCGCGGTATTTCGACGGGTTGAAGGCACGCTCTACATAGGTGGCGGAGGGCGCGGCTATGAGGCGCGCGGCCATCAGATCGCGGCCCAGCCCGGTGACCGCAGGCAGGCCGCTGAGCCGCAGATTTACCTTGGCGGCGGTGCCACGGGCGCGAACATTGCGCATCCGGCGCGTCGCTTCGATATCGAAATGCTGCGGGCCGGCCAGGTGGCAGGTCACCTCTGCCCCGGTGCTGGTCAACACCAGCGGCGCGGTGATCTGGCGGCCATCGGCGGTCTCGACACCGCAGGCAGCCCCCGCTTCGATCAGCACGCGGGTGACAGCAACGCAGGTCTCGATCTGACAGCCCGCATTACGCGCGGCGTCTGCGAAGGCACTGCATAGCGCGCTCATCCCGCCCATCGGCAGCGTGACCTCGCCGCCATGGCCCATGCGGTAGATCAGGCTGAATACGGTGCCGGGGGCACGCGGACCGGCTGCCGCCCCACGCACCGCATCGGCGGCCAGCAGCCCTGCCATCGGGCCATCGGGCATTTCGTCCAGGATCGAGTCATAGGCATTGGACAGCAGCACGCGCAGGAAATTGCGCATCTCGTCGCGGCCCAGCCGTTTGAGCCCGAGCCCGAACCAGCCCAGCCGCACCAACTGCTGCAGCGCGCTGCGCGAGGCGAGCTTGCCGTCAAAGCCGGGCGGGGCATTCTCGGCCAGTTGCCGCAGCAGCGCGCCGTATTTGGCCAGCCGCCCGTGCAGCGCGCGATAGGCGCCCGCGTCGGAATGGGCACTGCCGTCCGCATTTGTCGCTTCGCTACCGCGCAGCACCACATGGCGGCCATCGGGTGAAAGCGCGACCGAGGGCAGGGGGGCGCTTCGAAACGGCCAGTCGCGTTTGCCAAGGCCGATATCGCGGCGCACAGCCGGGCTGAGATTATAGAGCAGATGCGCGCCGCGCGGCGCGCCGTCCGGTCCCGGTGCTGCCATGCCGCCCAGGGTTTCCGCCTGATCCAGCACGCAGACCGATTTGCCGCGCCGCGCCAGCACGGCGGCCGCAGTCAGTCCGTTGATCCCGCCGCCGATCACAATCGCATCAAACCGAGTCATGCGGCGTAACCCTTCATGCGGTTGTCACGGGTTTCGCGCCGCAGGATGGCACGCGCGGCATTGGCGCCGGGCGCGCCCATGACCCCGCCGCCGGGATGGGCGGAGGACCCGACCAGATAGAGCCCCTTGATGGGAGATTCGTACTGGGAAAATCCCGGCACAGGCCGGTTGAACAGCAGCTGATCGAACGTCAGTTCGCCCTGAAAAATGTTGCCTTCGGTCAGACCGACTTCACGCTCGATATCGGCGGGGCTGCGGACCTCCTTGTGAACAATACACTCGCGTATGTCGGGGCAGGCTATGGCGATACGGTCGATCACCACCTCGGCCATCGCGGCGCGTTGCGCATCATCCCAATTCGCGCCTGACCGGGTGCCGTTCACCTCCAGGTCATAGGGGGCGTATTGCACGAAGACCGTCATCATGTGGCTGCCCGACGGGGCCATGGTCGGGTCGATCTGGCTGGGGATCAGCATGTCGATATAGGGTTTGGCGGACCAGCGGCCATCCTTCCAGTTGTCATAGGCACGTTCCAGCTCCATCAGGCTTTCCGAGACGTGCATATCGCCACGCAGGAAACTGGCATGAGGCGGCGCGGCAGGCATGTCGGGCATCCGGTCCAGCGCGATATTCAGCTTGGCCGAAGAGCCGCGAATCTTGAAACGCTCGACCGCGGTGGCGAAATCACCGGGCAGCTTGGCGCGCGGGACGTGCTTCAGGAAGGTGCGTTTGACATCCATGTTCGACGCCACCACCGGCGCGTGGAACGTATCGCCATTCTCCAGCGCGACGCCGGTGACCCGACCGTTTTCGACGATGAATTCCTCGACGCCCGAGCCGGTCCGGATCGTGCCGCCGAAATGCTCGAACGCGGCCCCCATCGCGGCGGTGATTGCGCCCATCCCGCCCCGGGCAAAGCCCCATGCGCCGATGCCGCCATCCAGATCGCCCATGTAGTGATGCAGCAGAACGTAGGCCGTACCCGGCGAATAAACACCGAGGCCAGTGCCGATGATGCCGGAGCCTGCCAGATGCGCCTTGATCAGGTCATTCTCGAAATGCTCGTCCAGCAGATCACCGATGGACATGGTCCAGAATCGCAGCGTTTCGCCAAGCTCGCGACTGCCCAGCCCGTGGGCCTTTTTCACCAGATAGGCCAGTTCGTTCAGGTCGCGCGGGCGCAGGGATGTGGGGTCCGGCGCGTCGCGCAGCAGAAAGGGCCGGATGAAACGGCACTGGCGCATGATCGCCTGACTGTAGCGCGCGTAAGCATCCGCATCGCGGGGGGAATGGCGCGCCATTTCCCGGCGCAGGGCGTCATGGTCCGAGTAATAGGCGAAGTAATCACCGCTCTTGGTAAAGCTGGCACCGCCCTCGTAGGGGATCACCTGAAGCCCGAATTTGGGCAGATCGAGGTCGCGCACGATTTCGCGCCGCAAGAGCGAGCAGACGTAGGAGCAATTGGAGTAGGTCCAGCCCTCGTGCAGCGAGCGGCTGACCGCCGCGCCGCCGATCCAGTCGTTTTTCTCGACCACCAGAACACGCAGGCCCGCGCGCGCCAGATAGGCGGCCGTGGTCAGGCCGTTATGGCCCGCGCCCGCGATGATCGCGTCATATTTGGTGTTTTCGGTCATATGAGAGGTTCCCTGCGGCCAATCTAGACCGGGACGGGCCTCCGGGTAAAGTTATTTGAGCGCTCACACAAAAATAAGGGCTGACGGCGCTGATTTCCTGTGCCAAAAAGGGGATGAGGCGCCCGGAATGAAAAGGCATGATATGGCTGAAACACGCTCCAGACCGCGAAAAGAGCGTACCGAAAACGCGAATCGCAGACGGCGGCAGTTGCTTGATGCGGCAAAGCGGTCGATCCTGACGCACGGGCTGGCCCGCACGACTCTGGCCACCGTCGCGGACGAGGCTGGGCTGAGCCAGGGTGTGGCCGTCTTCTATTTCAAGTCCAAGAACGGGCTGCTGACCGAGACGCTGCGCGATCTCTATTCCCAGTACGAGGCGCTCTGGATGCGCGCGCTGGAGAAGGCGGGGGGGGACCCTCGTGAACAATTGGGCGCGATTGTTGCTGCCGATTTTGATCCCCGCGCCTGCGGGCCCAAGGTGCTGCCGCTCTGGTTCGCATTCTGGGGCGAGCTGCGCTTTTCCGCGCAATATGCCGAAGTGGCGCAGGAGTTCGACCAGCGCCGCCGCGACGCACTGACCCGGGTCTGGTCGGCCTTGATGCAAGGAGCGGCACCCGGCGCGGCCGAAGAACTGGCCGACTGGATGGAGACGCTGACAGACGGGTATTGGCAGCATCTGCACGTCGCCCCCGGTGCGATCGATCGCGCGCGGGCCGAACGTGCCACACGGGTCTTTCTGGCCCGGATGGTGCCCACGCTTGCAGGGCATATCGACCGCGCGTGAACGTGGAAGGCAATTGCGCCTGCCTTTTGCCCGCCGCCATTTTCGTCTTTGGCGGCGGGCGGGCAGGATACCCGGCAAAAATCCGATCAGAATTCAACCATTGAATGAATGTTCAATAAGTGGGTTTGGGATTCCACCCGCTATGGCTGCGTTCTTTTACATTGACTGGTGTCAGCACTCGGGTGATCATCCACGGATAACCGGTACAGAATAATCCGGGCCATACCATAAGGGAGTCTGACAGAGATGGATATTGTTGATCAGCTAGGCGCGGTGCGCGAAGGCAAGATGAGTCGCCGGGCGTTTACACGCTCACTACTGGCAAGCGGGGTGGCGATCGCCACGTTGCCAGCGGGTGCGCGACGCGCGATGGCCGCCCCCGAGGATCAGGGGACGTATTTCACATGGGGCGGGTATGACATCCCCGAGTTGTTCGGGCCCTATATGGCGAACAACAATGGCGAGATGCCCAACTTTGCCGTTTTCGGCGGCTCCGAAGAGGCGCTGACCAAGATGCGCGGCGGGTTCGTAGTGGACGTGTCACACCCGTGCAATCAGGCGATGCCGCGCTGGGTCGCGACCGGACTGTTCCAGCCGATCGACCCGTCGCGTCTGGGCAACTGGCCCGATGTCATTCCGGCGCTGGTCGACCTTGAGGGCAACGATGCCGAAGGCGGTTCGATCTGGATGGCGCCCTTCGACTGGGGCCAGACCTCGATCACCTACCGGACCGACCTTGTCGATCTGGAGGGCAAGGAAGAGAGCTGGGATATCCTGTGGGACCCGAAATATTCGGGCAAGCTCGGCTCGCTCGGCTCGGGGGCTGACGCATGGTGGGTCGGGGCGATCAAGGCGGGGGTCGATTTCAAGGATATCGACACGCCCGAGGCGTTCGAGAAGATCGCCGCAGTGATGCGCGAACAGCGCCCGCTGATGCGGACCTATACCGACGACAACACAACGCTGGAGCAGGCGCTGTCCTCAGGAGAGATGGTCGCGTCGATGACCTGGGCAAGCTCTGCGGTGCAGTTGCAGGCCGAAGGCGTGCCGGTCAAGTTTGCCAAGCCGAAGGAAGGCGCGCTGACCTGGGTCTGTGGCCTGATGATTCACAAGGACGCGCCCAAGGTCGACAAGGCGTATGAGATCATCGACAGCCTGCTGAGTGTCGAGACCGGGCATTTCATGATCAACGATTATGGTTACGGTCACTCCAATATCAAGGCGTTCGATGCGTTTGACGCGGCCAAGCTGGACAGCCTTGGGCTGAGCAAGACCCCCTCCGAAGTCTTGTCTGCGGGCCATTTCCAGGTGCCGCAGACCCAAGAGTGGGAAACGAAGATGAACGAGACGTTCGAACAGATCAAGGCCGGTTTCTGAACACCGCGCTGCCAGGCCCGCGAACCCCAAGTTTGCGGGCCTTTTCAGATGTTCCAGAATTGGTAGGGCCGGATGACAGAAACGTCGAGTTCCAGCACGAAAGCGCAGCGCAGTCCTGGCCGGGGCGGGCTGAGCGGGCTGCTTCACCGCCACGAGAACCTGCGTGGTTTTCTGCTGATGACGCCGACATTGCTGGTTATGGGCGTCGGCATCATCGCCCCGTTTTTCATCCTCGTCACGATGAGCCTCTGGACCCGTCAGGGCTTCGATTTCGACACGACACTGACGATGGCAAACTACGCGCGGACATGGAACGAACCGATCTATGGCGCATTGCTCAGCCGGTCGTTCTGGATCTCGGGCATTGCCACGGTTGCCACGGTTATCCTGTGCTACCCGATGGCCTATTTCGTCGCCTTCCACGTCCATCGAAACAAGATGATGTGGATCATCCTGATGACACTGCCGTTCTGGACCAGCTACCTTTTGCGGGTTTTCGCTTGGAAGGTGATTCTGGGCTATGAGGGGGTGATCAATTCCGGCCTGATGGCTGTTGGACTGATCGAAGCACCGCTGGAATTCCTCCTGTACAGCCAGGAGGCGGTGATCATCACGCTGGCCCATGCCTGGGCGGCTTTCGCGATCCTGCCGCTCTATGTCAGCCTTGAAAAGATCGACAAGTCGCTGCTGGAGGCGGCCACCGATCTGGGCGACGGGCCGGTGGCGCGGTTCATGCGGATCACATTGCCGCTATCGCTGCCCGGCGTGATCGCGGCGTGTTTCCTGATCTTCATCCCCACCACGGGTGACTATATCACGCCGGCATTGCTGGGCGGGCCGGATGGCGCGATGATCGGCAATTTCATCCAGTTGCAATTCGGTCCGGTGAACAACTGGCCGATGGGGGCCACGCTGTCGATGGTCCTGATGATGTGGATTTCTTTGATTGCGCTGGTGTTCTTGTTCATCACCCGCCTCGCGAGGGAGAAAATTGCATGAGCGATCTTTCGTATATCAAACGCCCCAACCGACCGTTGCAGATCTACGCGATCCTTTTTCTCGTGGTTCTGTATCTGCCGGTGCTCTTCATCCCGCTCTTCAGCTTCAATGACTCGGTCTATGTAAAGTTTCCGCTGACCGGTCTGACAACCAAGTGGTATGTCGAATTATGGAGCCGCGAGCCGGTGTGGAACGCGCTATGGAACAGCGTCAAGGTGGGCGCGGCGGTGGCCGTGATTTCGACCATTCTCGGCGTTATCGCGGCGCGCGCGATCACCCGCTATCGGCTGCCGGGCAAGAACGTGTTGGTGACGTTCATCATGATGCCGCTGGTCATACCGGGGATCATCTTTGGTGTGGCGCTGTTGATCCTGATGAGTCGGCTGGGAGTGCCGCTGTCGCTGTTTACCGTGACGCTGGGCCACCTGATCGTCTGCCTGCCTTTCGCGGTGGCAACATTGCTGCCGCGGTTCGAAGGGTTCGACAAATCCATGGAGGAGGCGTCGGCCGATCTGGGCGAAAACGGTTGGTGGACCTTCTGGCGTGTGACGATGCCGATGGTGTTTCCCGGCATCGTGGCCAGCTTGTTGTTGTCCTTCACCATCTCGTTCGATGAATTCATCATGGCGTTCTTTCTGACCGGCACCGACCCGACGCTGCCGATGTATATCTGGGGGCAGCTCCGCTTTCCCCAGGAATTTCCGTCGATCCTGGCGCTGTCTGCGCTGATCCTCTTCGTTTCGTTTTTCGTGGTCTTCGTCGCCCAGTATTTTGGGCGGCGGGGTCTTGAATCTGAACAATAAAGGGCGCCCGGCACATGACCCATGCAGACGCATTCATCTCGATCGACCGCGTGAGCAAGTTCTTCGGCGCGTTTCAGGCGGTCGACGAGATATCGATTGATATCGGGAAGGGGGAATTCTTCTCGCTTCTGGGGGCATCGGGCTGCGGCAAGACCACGCTGTTGCGCATGTTGGCTGGGTTTGAATCGACGACCAAGGGCGAGATCTATATCGACGGGCAGCCGATGTCGGACGTGCCGCCGCATCACCGCCCGGTGAACATGGTGTTCCAAAGCTACGCGATCTTTCCGCATCTCAGCGTTGCGGACAACATCGCCTACGGCTTGCGCAAAAAGAAACTGCCGCGCGCCAAGCGCCGCGAAATGGTCGATGAGATGCTGGAGCTGATCAAGCTGCCCGGCTACGGCGACCGCAAGGCGACGCAGTTGTCGGGCGGGCAGCGGCAGCGGATCGCGCTGGCGCGGGCGCTGATCCTGCGGCCCAAGGTTCTGCTGCTGGATGAACCGCTGGGCGCGCTGGACAAGCAGTTGCGCGAACAGATGCAGCTGGAACTGCGCGCGCTGCAACGGCAGGTCGGTATCACCTTCGTCTTTGTCACCCACGACCAGGAAGAGGCGCTGACCCTGTCGGACCGGATCGCTGTGATGGCCGGGGGCAAGGTGCTGCAGGTGGACACGCCTGAAGGGCTCTACGAGTCGCCAAAGACCCGCGCGGTCGCCAGCTTTATCGGGAACATGAACTTCTTTCCCGCAACGGTCCGCCGCAACGGTGCCGCCAGTGCTGCGATTGAGGCCGAGGGGCTGGGGACCTTCCCCATGCCGATCGAGAATATAACCCAGCCCGACGGCGCCCCTGTCCAGGTCGCGCTGCGCCCCGAGAAGTTTTCACTGACGCCGGAAAAACCCGATACGGCGCATGCGGTGGCAGGAAAGGTCTGCGAAGCCGCCTATCTGGGCGAACGCAGCCATTTCCACGTCGCGATCGAGGGCAAGGAGACACCGATTGCCGTCTCCACGCCCAATCAATCGCGTGGCGGGCGCGAAGCGCGCGAGCAGGGCATCGGTGCGCAGGTCTGGCTGTCATGGTCGCCCGAGTCCGTTGTGATCCTGCAAGGCGACTGACGCGCCCGGACACCGCCAACCCGCCGCCGACCAAGAGCCGGGACCACCACTCCGAGGACGATATTGCCATGCCGACGACCAAGCCCTCCAGCGCAGACCGCAAGGCACCGGCGTCCCGGCGCACTGCCTCCAAGGAGGTGCGGCGCCAGCAGTTGATCGATGCGACCATCAATTCGATTGCCAAACACGGCATCGCCGGTACCACCATGTCCACCGTGACCGAGTTTGCCGGACTGTCGATCGGGATCGTCAACTTTCATTTCCAGAGCAAGCAGAACCTGCTGGAAGAAACGCTGATGTATCTGGCCCGCGAGCATCACGACCACTGGATGAAATCCTACCGTGACGCCGGACTGGGCGCGCCCGAAAAACTGCTCGCCATCGTTGATGCGCATTTTCACCCGCGGATCTGCACGCGCAAGAAACTGGCCGTCTGGTACGCCTTTTACGGCGAGGCCGGGCGGCGGGCGCGGTATCGCGATCTGGCGGACCAGATCGACGATGAGCGGCTGGGCGTGTCTAGGGCGCTCTGCGCAGAGATCATCGGCGAGGGCGACCACACCGGACCGCCCGCACAGCAGATCGCCTACACGCTCGAAGGGCTCTATGACGGAATCTGCCTCAATATCTTGATGTATCCCGAGCATTTCAGCCGCCCACAGGCCAAGGCACAGATACGGGCCTATCTGGCGTCGGTCTTTCCCCGCCATATCGCCATGCCGAGCTTTGACAGTGAGGGTGCGAGCAAGACGGGCATTGATTGAACATCCGCCGCAAATGGAGTGAACCACATGAGCAGAGACGCAAGGTACGACATCCTGTTCGAGCCGATGCAGATTGGGCCGGTGACCGCGCCCAACCGGTTCTATCAGGTGCCCCATTGTACCGGCATGGGGTTCTTGCGCCCGCGCACGCTGGCGGGGATGCGCGGGGTCAAGGCCGAAGGCGGCTGGGGGGTGGTCTGCACCGAATACAATTCCATCCACCCCACGTCGGATGATCTGCCGCATGCCTATGCCTCTCTCTGGGACGACAGCGATGTGCGCGCGCACCGGCTGATGACCGATGCGGTCCACGCGCACGGATCGCTGGCCGGGGCAGAGCTTTGGTATGGCGGCGCGCGGTCACCCAACATGATGAGCCGCCTGCCGCCGATGGATCTGGCCAGCGTGCCCAATACCGCCGGACATCCTTTCCAGTGCCGCGCCATGGACAAGGACGATATCCGCACATTTCGCCACTGGCACAAACGCGCCGCGATCCGGGCGCGCGATGCGGGCTTCGATATCGTCTATGTCTATGCAACCCACGGCTACATGCTGTCGAATTTTCTCAACCCACGCATGAATACGCGCAGCGATGAATATGGCGGATCACTGGAAAACCGGGTGCGCCTCGTGCGCGAACTGATCGAGGAAACCAAGGACGCGGTGGGCGATACCTGCGCCGTCGCCGTCCGGTTTTCCGCTGACGAAGAAATCGGCGAGGACGGCGTGCCGATCGAGGGCGAGCGCCGCGACATGTTCCAGATGCTGCAGGGATTGCCGGACCTGTGGGACATCAATATCGCTGATTATTCCCTGGAAATGGGCGTCTCGCGCTTCGTCAAGGAGGCTCCGCTGGAACCCTACATGTCATGGGTAAAGTCCGTCACGGACAAGCCTGTGGTGACGGTGGGCCGTTTTACCTCGCCTGATACGATGGTGTCCCAAATCCGGCGTGGCGTCACCGACTTTATCGGCGCGGCGCGCCCGTCCATCGCGGACCCGTTCCTGCCACGCAAGATCGAAGAGGGCCGCCCGGAGGACATCCGCGAATGCATCGGCTGCAACATTTGCTATGCCGGTGACAGTCTGAGCGCACCGATCCGTTGCACCCAGAATCCGACAATGGGCGAGGAATGGCGACGCGGCTGGCACCCTGAGATCATCGCCGAGAAGCCGACCGAGGGCCGGGTGCTGGTGGTCGGCGCCGGCCCCGCGGGGCTGGAAGCCGCGCGCGCACTGGGCCAGCGTGGCTACGAGGTGATGCTGGCCGAGGCCGGCCGCGAGATCGGTGGGCGGGTGACGCGCGAAGCGGCGCTGCCGGGGATGTCCGAGTATATCCGCGTGCGCGACTACCGCGAACAGCAACTGCTAGTCATGCCTAACGTGGATATCTTCCGCGAAAGCGTGATGGGCGTGGCCGATGTGATGGCGGTTGAAGCCGATCATGTGGCTATCGCCACGGGCGCGCGCTGGCGCAAGGAGATGTTCGATGACGAGGTGTTCCATCAGATTGCCACGGGGGACGCGGCCACCCGGGTGCTGACGCCCGACGATATCATGGAGGGCACCCTGCCGGACGGGCCGACACTGGTTTATGACGGCGACGGCTATTACATGGGCGGCGTCATCGCCGAGAGGCTGCATCAGGCGGGGCTGGACGTGACCTATTGCACGCCGTCTGACAGCGTGTCGCGCTGGGCTGCGAACACGTCCGAGCGGTGGCGCATTCGCACCCACATGATGACCCTCGGGATCGGGATCGAAACGGCGCATGTCATCGCTGGTTTCGACGGGCAAGAGGTGCAACTGGCCTGCGCCTATACCGGTGCCGAACGCAGGCTGCCCGCTCGCCACGTGGTGATGGTGACCGCGCGCAGGCCAGTCGATACTCTCTTTCACGACCTGCGGGCGGGGGCAGGGGCCGAAGGGCTGCCATTCACCTTGCACCGTATCGGAGATTGCGAGGCGCCAGCGATCATCGCCTCGGCGGTCTATGCCGGGCATCGCTACGCGCGAGAATTGGGCACGGTGGTCGAGATGGACGAACCGCTGCGCCATGACCGGATTGATGTCGGATCGGAGGCGCGATGATGGGGTTTTTACTGGCGGCGTTGCTCGTGCTTGCAGAGCCGGTGGGCGGGCAGGGGACCATTCCTGACAGGCCCGAATGCGATGTCTGCGCCGCGCGCAAAGGCAGCATGCAGAAGATCCACGCGGCCCGAAAAGCCAAGGCATGCGAAGCGGCCCTGGCCAAGGGGGAGGCGCTGGACGGCTGTTCGCTGTTGCCGCCCGAACCCGCGCCCCCGAATTAGGCAGAATAGGGCGCATATCCCCCCGGTGCGCCCGAGAACTGCGCCAGCGTCACGCCGTTACCTTCCAGCGCGCGGCGCACTTCGCCTGCGATCTTCACTGCGGTGGGCGTGTCGCCATGCAGGCAGATCGTGTCGATGCGCGTCTCGATGCGTTTGCCGCTGGCTGTGATGATCGCTCCTTCACGGACCATCTCGGCTATGCGCGGGCCTGCCACGTCAGGGTCGTGGATCACCGCGCCGGGCAGGGAACGGTCCACCAGCGTTGCATCGTCGTTATAGGCGCGATCCGCGAAAATCTCGCAGGCCATGCCACAGCCCAGTTCGGTCGCCGCGCGCTGTTGCGCGGTGCCTGCAAGCACCATGATGATGATATCCGGCGCCACCGACAGCGCCGCTTCGTAGCAGGCCCGCGCCATTGCGTCATCCTCGGACGTCATGTTGGCCAGCGCGCCGTGCAGTTTTAGATGACGCACCGCGCCGCCCGCTGCGCGCGCCATCGCCTGCGCTGCACCAACCTGATAGCGTACCAGGTTTTGCAGCGACGGCAGCGGCAGATTCATGCGGTTGCGGCCGAACCCGTGCAGATCGGGAAAGCCGGGATGCGCGCCGATCCCGACACCGTTCTGCACCGCGGCCGCCATGGTGCGCGCCATCACATTCCAGTCGCCCGCATGCATGCCGCAGGCGATGTTGGCCGAGGTGACGATCTTCAGCAGTGCGGCATCGTCGCCGATGTCCCACGCGCCATAGCCTTCGCCCATATCGGCGTTCAGGTCGACAGATCTGGTCATTTGTGGTCTCCTTCGTGGTCGTTCCAGAGGGTGTTTTATGGGTCGTCTTCGGTGCCACTGACGACACCGCTGATCAGTTGGTAGGACAGCAGGTCGGTCATCATGTGCGGGTCGCGTATCAGCGCGCGCAGACGCTGCGGCAGCGTTGCCAGCATCTTGCGATCCGCGCGCTCCAGCTCGACGGCTTCCGCCAGCGTGACAAAGCGGAACCGTAGCCGCGCGCCGGGGGCTGCCTGTGCCACGCGGCGCAGATCGCAGGGCAGAACCGTGCCGATACGCGGATAGCCGCCCGTGGTCTGGCACTCGGTCATCAGCACGAAGGGCGTGCCATCGCCGGTGACCTGGATATCGCCGGGCATGACCACCTCTGATACGACAGTACGCCCGCTTTCCGCGTGAAAGCCGTCACCGTCAGGTTCCAGCCGGATGCCCATGCGGTTGCCGCGCGGGTCGCGGCGCAGCTCGGTGGCCTCCAGTCGGGTCAGTTCCTCTTGGGCAAAGAGCTTGGTCTGAAAACTGGCGACGATGCGGATCTCGCCACCGCCAAAGCGGTCCTCCACATCCAGCGTCATACCCGTGGCACCACCCCGGTCAGGGCCGATCTTCAGAACGGTGTCGGAGTCCAGTGCCGCACCGACGCCTGCTGCAATATGGGCCGAGCGCGCGCCCAGGTGCTCGGGCGTGTCGATGCCGCCACCGACATGCAGATACCCGTAATTGCCGGTCTGCGCCGCGCCGATGCTCAGCCGCGCGCCCGCGGGCAGAAGGTGGCTGGCATTCCAGGCCAAGCTTGTGCCAGCGATGCTGGCCTTCATCGGTGCACCGGTCAGCGCGATGCGCATATCCTCTGACGCTTCGAACTCTCCGCCCATCGCGGCCATTTCAATGGCCGTATGCGTGCCCTTTTCGCCCAGCAGCGCCGCGCCCTCGGCCAGCGCCAGCATGTCGGCGGCCCCGCCGCGCGACAGGCCGAAATCGAGCCAGCCGGGGCGGCCTGCATCCTGCACCGTCATGCCCGGCCCGGCGCGGTGAATGGTCAACATGCGGGTCATTCGATTGCCTCTGACGTAGCGCCGCCCTGTGGGTCGCTGCGCATCTGTTCCAGCGCGCCGGGCTCGGTCGCGATGAATTGCACGTCGTCGCCGGGGCGCAGCAGAAAGGGTGTATCGGCCTCGGGCCGGAATAGCTGTGCCGCGATCTGCGCAACATGCAGCCACCCGGTGGGGGAAGGGCGTGAAAACACCACGAACTGCCGTATCGCGACGGCCACCGCACCGGCTGGCACGCGCGGCGTGATCGTGCTCTGGCGCGAGATGTCCCAGGCCTCCGGCAACTCGCCCAGATAGGGCTGTCCGGGGGCAAAGCCGATGGACTGGACCCGCACGCGCGCCCGGGTCAGGGAGGCGATCGCCTCGCTTTCGGTCATGCCTGCAGCCTGTGCCGCCTGTTCCAGTTGCGGCGCCATGTCGGTGCCAAAGACCGCCGGAATGCGCCACAACCGCCGGCCTTGGGGCAGATCTACGGCATACCAGTCTTGGGATTTCAGCAGGGTCGCCAACTGTGCGCGCAGATCGTCATGGGACAAATGCAATGGATCGAAGCGCAGAAAGGTCGAAACGAGGGTAGAGGACGTTTCCTCGACCCCGTCCCAGCCAAGGCTTTCCACGGTGGCCCGGAATGCCAGCGCGGCGCGGTTGGCGGGCTCGCTCAGCCGGTCGGCGAACCGCACCAGCATTCCATCAACACCCGCAGTGACGATTTGCGGCATGGGATCGGACAGGGGCTGGGTCACATCTGCTCCGGAAGGTAGGTCACAATTGCGGGGAAAACGACGATGATTGCCAGCGCCAGCACCATCAGGAAGAAGAACGGCAGCGCCGCACGGGCCACGGTCAGGATGTCCCGCCCGGTCAGTGATTGAAGGACAAAGAGGTTGAAGCCAACCGGCGGGGTAATCTGGCTCATCTCGACCACGATCACTAGAAAGATGCCGAACCACAGCGGATCGATACCCGCCTCCAGCACCATCGGCATGATCACCGATGCGGTCAGCACGACCACGGAAATACCATCGAGGAAGCAGCCCAGAACGACAAAGAAGAGCGTGAGCGCGGCCAGCAGTGTAAAGGTCGACAGGCCCATGCCGCCGATCCATTCCGCCAGAACCCGTGGAATCCCCGTGAACCCCATGGCGACCGTCAGAAATGACGCGCCGGCCAGAATGAAGGCGATCATGCACGACGTCACGGTCGCCCCCATCAGCCCGTGGACGAAGCTCTTGCGCGTCAGCGTGCCGGTGCTCCACGACAGGACGAGCGCCAATACGACGCCAACGGCGGCGGCATCGGTGGGCGAGGCGATCCCGGCATAGATCGACCCGATGACCCCCGCGATCAGCCCCATCACCGGCAGTAGGCGGCGCGCCCGGTGCAGCTTTTCGCGAAAACCCACGCGCATGTCCTCGACCGGCAGCGACGCTCGGTTGAGCAGCGCCCAGACGATCACATAGCCGACAAAGAGCGTGACCAGCAGCACGCCGGGCAGCACGCCTGCCACAAACAGGCGGGCGATGGATTGTTCGGTTGCCACGCCATAGACGATCAGGATGATCGACGGCGGAATGAGCAGGCCCAGCGTGGCCGACCCGGCCAGCGTGCCGATCACCAGTTTCTCGGGATAGCCGCGCGCGCTGAGTTCGGGGATCGACAGCTTGCCGATTGTGGCGGCAGTGGCGGCGGAGGAGCCGGAGACCGCGGCAAATATCCCGCAGGCAAAGATGTTGACGTGCAACAACTGCCCCGGCAGGCGGTTCATCCAGGGGCTGAGACCTGCGAACATGTCCTCGCTCAGGCGCGAGCGAAACAGGATCTCTCCCATCCAGATGAACAGCGGCAGCGCGGCCAGTGCCCAACTGTTGGAATGGCCCCACATGGTCGTGGCCATGACCAGCCCCAGCGGCGCGTCGGTAAAGAGCGCCATCGCGGCGATGCCGACGCCCAGCAGCGCGAAGGCGACCCAAAGCCCGGCCCCCAGAAAGGCAAAGAGCAAAACCAGCAGGATGAGGGAAAGGATGGCGATGGACATCGGCGTTCTCCTATTCGCTCAGCAGGTTTTCGCCCTTGCCATCCCAAGAGGCAGGGGCGCCGCGCGCGAGGCTGACCAGTTCATCGATCAGCGCGAGGGTAAGGATGCCAAGGCCGAGCGCCACAGGCAGTTGCGGTATCCAGATCGGGATCGACACCATGCCGGAACTGCGATCGCCGTATTCCAGCGACTCCGCGACCAGAAGGCCCATGTACCAGGTCGCGTAACCGGTCATCGCCAGCGCAATGGCCGTCACCAGCATTTCGAAGCCGCGCTGCGCCCGTTTGGGCAACTGCCCCAGCAACAGCGTCACCCGGATATGGCCACCCGCCCGCAGGCAATAGGCCAGGGCGAGAAAGGTCGCAGCGGCGAGGAAAAAGCCGGTGAAATCAGAGTAAGACGGGATTGTCAGGCCAATTGCCTGACCGGTGATCGCGGCCGAGACCTTGTCCGCAAGGTTCAGACAGACCTGCGCAAAGACCAGCGCGACGATCGCGACGATGAAGAAGGCGGCAAGCGCGCCCGCGGTATTGTAGATGAAATCAAGACTGCGCCGCATGACCGTCCCCCCTGGTCGATGAAAAAGGCCGGGCGATTATTCGCCCGGCCGCAGTCTCTCGGTTACTTCTGGTAGGCGTCCAGCAGCGCGGCTCCTTCGTCGCCGGCTTCGGCCTTCCAGTTCTCCAGCATCTGTGCGCCAATCTCGCGCAGCCCGCTCATCAACTCTTCCGAAGGTTCGACCACCGTGATGCCGTTCTCACGCAGGATAGCGACCTTTTCATCGGTCTCCTTCTTGCTCATTTCCAGGCCGCGGGCTTCTGCCGCCGCTGCCGCTTTGAGAACCGCGTTCTGGGTGGCCTCGTCAAGGCGGCGGAAGGACCGCTTGTTCACCACGATGATGTTCTTGGGCAGCCAGGCCTGAATGTCGGTGTAATGGCTCAGGAAATCCCACGCCTTCGAGTTGGCGCCGGTGGAAGGTGAGGTGATCATCGCCTCGACCCGTCCGGTCGAGAAGGCCTGCGGGATGTCCGGCACTTCGACCTGTGTCGGCGCGGCGCCCGCAAGGTTGGCGAATTCTTCGAGCGTGGCGTTATAGGTGCGGAATTTCAGCCCCGCCAGGTCCGCCACTGAATCGATCTGCTTGGTGGTGTAAAGGCCCTGCGGCGGCCATGGCACGGCGTAAAGCACCATCAGGCCCTGCGCATCCAGCAGCCCGTCGATAACACTCTTTTGCGCCGCCCACAGACGCTCGGCATCGTCGTAGCTGGTCGCCAGGAAAGGCAGTGAATCGGCACCGAACACCGGATTGTCATTGGCCAGCAGCGACAGGAAAAACTCGCCGATGGGCACCTGACCGCTGCGCACGGCCTTGCTGATCTCGGGGTGCTTGAACAGCGACCCGGCGGAATGCACCTTGATTTCGAGCGCGCCATCCGTCGCCTCCGCCACGTCCTTGGCGAACTGATGGATGTTTGCGGTGTGGAATGTCGCGTCCGGATAAGGGGTCGGCATATCCCATGTGTCGGCCTGTGCGGCAACGGCAAGCCCGGCCAGCGCGGCAATCGCGCCGCCAAAGTAACGTGATACGAACATCGTTGATCTCCCTGAAGTTTATGGTTGCTTTTGTTGGCATTATGTTTGCGATTTGTATGTATTATGTCAATGTAAAACTGTAGCCGGGGAATGATCTCTGTATGCACCTGATTCAAAATGTAATTCTTGAAATCTGACGTGCAGGGATGCACAGGATGGCCACGAATCCGCGTTGATTTCTGAAGTATATTGTGACAAAACACCGTCAAAACGTATGCGTTTTATCGCACAGAGGGGCCGAGGATGACCGAGAACAGTGCTGATAGCCACCCGGAGAAACGCCGAATCGTCTCTTCCCGACATCTGGCAGAGGGCGAGGGGTGGGAGCTATCCGAGCTGGAATTCGGCCTGATCATCGTGTTCAATGCCTTCTCGCGGTGGATGACGCGCTGCATGGCCGCGGCGGGGCAGGCCGATCTCAGCCCGCTCGATATCCTGATCCTGCACAACGTCAATCATCGCGGCCGTGACAAGCGTCTGTCGGACATCTGTTTCCTGCTGAATATCGAGGACAGCCACACCGTCAACTACGCGCTGCGCAAACTTCTCAAGGCGGGCTTTCTGGTGTCGGAAAAGCGCGGCAAAGAGGTGTTCTACCGAACCTCTGACGTGGGAAGCACGCTGTGCGAAGCCTACCGCGACGTGCGCCGCCAGTGCCTGCTGGAAGGATTGCCTGCCTCCGATATGTCGGGGCCGGATCTGCGCGAATTTGCCAGCAAACTGCGCGCGTTGTCCGGGCAGTACGATCAGGCCAGCCGGGCTGCCGCGTCGCTCTGAAAATCGGGCAGGGCAGGTTCCGCTGGCGCGCATCCCCTTAACAGATGTTTTGATGGTCGCGATCTTCAAGAGGGCGAACGTCCGCTTCGGTCCCACTTTGACCGATGCTGCATTGTGTACGAATGGCCGTGTCACCAGTGAGGCCAAAACTTTCAACAACTTCTTGGGTTTTGAACGGGGTTTCTGGCAGCTGAAATTGTTCTTTTTTTGTAGTTGTTACAAAAAGGAGCGTTTTTTTCGAACAAATATTGGCCAGTTTTTTTTGCCCAGATGCCTGGCTTCTTCGTGACGGCCCGCAACCGCTGCGACACTCGAGTGATGGATGCCGAATTCCGTGATCTTTGGCTGACGCACTGCGGCCCGCCTCTCAAATCTCCGGCACCGCCTTCATTCATAGGCTTCTGCCGAAAGCGGCACTTAGATGACGCAACGTCAACATAAGTCTGGCTTTTGTTGCAGACCTCCGTTACGCTTTTCCTAATATTTTTGGAGTGTCCAAATCGGGTCTTGCTCGCAAACCTTGGGGGAAGTGGTTATGGAAAAAAAACTTTTTGGCGGACTAACGCTCGCAACTATTGTCGCAATGTCATCTGCTGCACTTGCGGCAACTGTCACACCCGTCTTTACTGATGAAGGTATTGACACGAGCGGAACGGCAGACGCCACAAGAATGTATCGCGCCGACCTAACTGGCTTAGGTCTTACAGAAATTGGTGCAATCACTGTGAACGATTCCAACTCCGGGGTAGGCGGCTCCACAGGGATTTATTCCGGCTTTGACCTTGATGCGATTTTTCTTGATCGTGATGGATTATTGTCGACATCTGCAGACAGGATTTTTGCAACGAGCTTTTTGTATAGCGCAGGAAGTGTTAGGGGCGGTGGAGCGCCGACATCCACGTCGGGCGGGCCGTTTAATGGAGCATCATCCGCCACATCCGTTGATGAGGGATGGGCCACTTTGGGTGATATCGACGGCATCTTTTTCGGAACCGGTAGCCTCACACTCGGAGATGGTGGCAGCCTAACCGCTGTCTTTGCTCCCACAATCCCGATTGGTTCCTCACTCTTTCTATTTGCAGGCGAAGTTAGCGGTGATGCAGGCGAAACTTTGAACGGTCTCGTTGAGGTGACGGATTTACCGCCACCCCTCACACCTGTGCCTCTGCCCGCAGGTTTGCCGCTCATGCTGTCGGGATTGCTCGGCCTCGGCTTTCTGAAGCGGCGCAAGAAAGTCGACTGAGCTTGTCACTGCCCAAAGTCCATGCCTTAGCCCCGATCTGAGAGAGATCGGGGCTAAGGCGATTTCCTGACAAGGCCTGCCCTGCGTTCCTCCAGCCATTTCTGACGAGCGACGCAGATGCCATCAAGGTCTGCCTGTAACTTGGCCTTCGACCCAACTGTCGCCTTCGCACGGCCAATCAAGCGGCAAGCGCAGCCAGAATTCATGCGTTTCTGGACTGAAAAAAACCATCGTTTTTGGCACACTTTACGGAAGCGGCCATTAGCACAGGTGCCGCGAAATGGCGCTAAGTCCTGTGTGGATGGCTCCTTTTTTGCAAGTCCTATTTGTGCTGGCGTTTTGTCAGAAGCAGTCTTGTGTTCGGCCTGTTAACGCGACGCACATGGCCGCTGGCCCTGATGGTTTCCACCAACCAAGTCCCATTCCGCACATCGAACAGCAAGCGTTCAGGACAAAGCACGGGGCGTCTTGGTTTTTGGGCTGACAAAGTTCCATCACTTCATTGGTCTTGCAAACTCCTGTTTTTACGTCGGTGGGTTCAAACGGTCCTCACCTTGTATGGTTCATTGCAGGTCAGCACGGCCCAGATCATACGGGCGGTTTTGTTGGCCATGGCGACGGCTGCCACTCTGCTTGGCTTGCGCGATAGGATGTCTGCAAACCACGGATCGAACTTCTCTGGCTGCAACCTTATGGACCGGATGCGAGACGTCATACCCAAGACCAACAATCGGCGTATGTATTGATCGCCCATCTTCGAGATGTGACCGAGGCGCTCCTTTCCGCCACTTGATCTATTGAGCGGTGTCAGCCCCAACCACGCGGCAAACTCTCGGCCGTTGTTGAACTGCTTGCCGCTGCCGACCGTTGCAACGATTGCCGATGCTGTTATCGGTCCGACGCCGGGTATCGTGCGCAATAGGGCAACGCGCTTCTCACGCTTGGCGATCTGCGTCATATGCCGCGAATGCCGTAGGATCTTCGCATGTAGGAACAGCAGTTGATCGCAAAGGTCGAAGACGACCTCTTCGGCGTCCGCTGGCAGATTCAGCGGTTCGCCATTTACGCAGACCTTGGCAAATTGCAGCGCGTGGTAAACGCCCTGAGGCAAGATGATCCCAAACTCAGCCAACTGTGCCCGCAGCATATTGATGGTCTGTGTGCGCTGTCTCACGATCAGGTCGCGCGTGCGATGAACGCTGAGTATTGCCTGTTGTTCAGGTGTTTTCACCTCAACAAATCGCATCGTTGGCCGAGTAACTGCCTCACAAATGGCCGCTGCATCAACAGCATCCGATTTACCCCGTTTGACGTAGGGCTTCACATACGCCGGCGGGATCAGCTTGACGTTGTGACCCAGTTTGATCAGTTCACGTGCCCAGTGGTGACTTGTTCCACAGGCTTCAATACCAACCAGACATGGCTCAAGACGTCCAAAGAAAGCCAGGACTTGCGACCGTCTCAGCGCGCGGGTGAATGCAACCTCGCCATGGTCGTCGATACCGTGGACCTGAAAAACGTTCTTAGCCAAATCAAGGCCGATTGTTGTAACTTGCATTGGGTGGCTCCTCTCATAAGCAGTTTACGACAACTGCACTATGGCGCATTGCGACGCCGGTTGATGCAGGAGCCATCCACCCCATCCGCACAGCGGGCATCCGGGACGATGAAACCGCCCCCTGCAAATTTTAGCGAAGGCATTAGCCCGTTCAGACCCATATTGCGTTCGGGGGCAAATGTGGAATTTCAATACAAACTGTAAGGGGTTTGATATTCCGTGCGGGCTTTGGCGGGCGCGTCCGGCGAGGGTAAGGGAATCCGCTATTGTATGCGGCGCGGTCGCTCGGCTAGCCTGTTGCGAACTGCACCGGGACAAAAGGACGCCGTCATGAATGCTCTGAAATCCGCGATACTGGCCACCTGCACCTGCCTTGCCCTGCCTGTCGCGGCACTGGCCGAGGGCGACCCCAAACCGGGCCTGCTGGATCTCATCACGCCGGATGCCATCGCCGGATCGCTGGCCAGCGTCGCCATTTCGGCGCTGCGCACCCAGATGGAAGTGGAATACGACCATATGGAGACCGACGTGATGCGCGGGACGGTGGCGCTGTCGGGGGTGACGCTGCGCCCGCAACTGCCCTATGACCGGGCTCGCCAATGCGAGGTCAAGCTGGCGCGGATCCGCTTTGACATCGGCAAGCAGCGCCCGCTTCTGGCAGCCTCGAACATTTCGGTGACAGCGATCGGCGCGCGCGCCAACATCGCCTGTCTCGACCGTGATATCGGCTTGGCGCTGCGCACCGCAGGCTATCCGCAGATCGAGCTGGACCGGCTGGTTTACGAGATGGATTACTTCCACGGCTCTGGCGAGATTCGCGCCAATGCCTCGGCCACGATCAATGATCTGGCGACGATCGACCTGGCGATGTCCGGCGCGATCCTGCCCCGGCTCGACCGCTATGGCTATACCGGCGATCCGGCGATCCGGCTGCGCCGCGCGGTGCTGGGATTGCAGGATCATGGCGGTTGGGAGCGCCTGTCGCAGCTCATGCCCGAGAACCTGCGCCAGCCGGACGTGATCCGTGGCCTGGGTACCGAAGAGCTGACCAACATGCTCAGCCAGAACGGCACCCGCGCGCTGACATCGACCGAGCGGCGGTTCATCGAGGATCTGATGGATCACGTTGCGCGGTTCGTCCGCACCCCCGGCGAAATCACCATCGAGGCGGAACTGCCCGCCGACGGGATCGTGATCGAACCCGAAGTGTACCAGTCGCCCGAGGAACTGTTGCAGGCGCTGGCCCCCGATGCGCGTTCTGCGCCGCTGGCCCAGTCGCAACTGCTGAGCGAAGATTTGCTGAAACGCAAACAGGCCGAGCTTTCGCGGGCCGACCGGCTGGAACTGGCGCAGGCGCTGCTGGAGGGCAGGGGCCTGCCGCGCGCCGAAGCGCTGGTGCCCGACTTGCTGGCGCCGATGGTCGACGCAACCAGCGCTGACGGCGCGCAGGCCGCGCTGATGACGGCGCAGGCGCTGATGCCATATGACGCCGGCAAGGCCTATCAGTATGCGCTGATCGCCAGCGAGGCGCGGCTGCCCGAGGCGGTGCCGCTGCTCGATGCGCTGGAGGCGCGGCTGACGACCGGTGCGGTGATCGACGCGCAGGACACCTACCTGGACGCCAGCGGTGCCGAGATCGGGGCAGCGGCCCTGCCAGCGGATGGCGACGTGCGTGCGGTCCGGCGGCTGGCACTGGCGCATTTCACCGGGCTGGATGCGGCGCGCTCTTACCGGCTGGCGTATTACTATGCACTGATCGCCGAAGCGGCGGGTGATATCGGCGCCCGGCCCCTGCGCGAGGATATCGAGGCGCGTTTTGCCAATCGCGGCGACACCGTAAACGCGCTCTGGATTCAGACCCGGACCAGCGTGCAGGAAAAGGCGCTGTCGGACTGGGTCGAGTTGGGGCTGGCGGCGCGCTTCCGCCGCGACGACTGACTGGCGGCGCTGGCGGTCACCGTTAGCGCCACCACAATTGCAACGCAGACGTCGCTCGCCTAGAAGCGGGGCAATTCGACATATCCATTACAGAGCGGAGCCGCACAGATGCCCAACCAGACCCAAGCCGAGAAGATGCGCAGCGCAGGCGGATTTATCGCCGCACTTGACCAGAGCGGTGGTTCCACGCCCAAGGCGCTGAAGCTCTACGGTGTCGACGAGAGCGCCTATGGGTCCGAGGCTGAGATGTTCGACCTGATTCACGCCATGCGCGCGCGCATCGCGCAGGCCCCGGCCTTTACCGGCGACAAGGTGATCGGCGCGATCCTCTTCGAGATGACGATGGACCGGCAGATGGGTGGCAAGCCGACCGCGCAGTTCCTGTGGGAAGAGCGCGGCGTCGTGCCGTTTCTCAAAGTGGACAAGGGGCTGGAGGACGAAGCAGACGGCGTGCGCTTGATGAAACCGATGCCGGATCTGGATGCGTTGCTGGAACGCGCCCGCGCGGCGGGTATCTTCGGCACCAAGATGCGCTCGGTCATCGACGCCGCCTCCGCCAGCGGCATCGCCGCCAACGTGGCGCAGCAGTTCGAGGTGGGTCGGCAGATCTTGGGCCACGGCCTGATCCCGATCATCGAGCCGGAAGTGACGATCACGATTGCCGACAAGGCCGCGGCCGAGGATATTCTGCTGGCCGAACTGACCAAGGCACTGGATGCGCTGCCCGAAGGCACGCAGGTGATGCTGAAGCTGACCCTGCCCGAGACGGCGAACCACTACAAATCTCTCGTTGACCACCGGGCGGTGATGCGGGTGGTGGCATTGTCTGGCGGGTATTCGCGCGAAGAAGCCAATGACCGGCTGGCGCGCAACACGGGCGTGATCGCCAGCTTTAGCCGGGCCCTGACCGAAGGGCTGTCAGCGGATCAGAGCGACGCGGATTTCAACGCGACGATTTCGGCCACGATCGATAGCATCTACCAGGCGTCAATCGCCGGGTAGGTACGGGCTGCGCCCCTCACGGCCCCAATCGCGCCAGAATAGCACCCGTATCCACCCCGGAGATCGCGCCGGCGGTACGGCCGCGCGCCTCCAGCCGGGTGGCGACATAACCATCGCTCACGGCGGGCGGCGCGTGGCGGATCAGCACCGAGGCGGTCAGCAGGGTCGCAAGGCTCTCGACATACCAGCGCAGATCGCCCTCGTCCGGCAGGCGGGGGAAGCGCCGCAAATGCGCGTCGAGTGCGGCGTCATAGCGCCGCGACTGGCCGGTGGCGGCCCCCAGTTCCGCGCTCAGGATTTCGGCGGCGGCGGGCATGCGGCGCAACGTGCGCAGGAGATCCAGACAGATCACGTTGCCCGACCCTTCCCAGATAGCATTCAACGGTGCCTCGCGGTAGAGCATCGGCAGCGGGGTGTCCTCGATATAACCCATGCCGCCCAACGCCTCCATCGCCTCGAAGACCAGCGGCGGGCACAGCTTGTTGCCAAGGTATTTGGCCAGCGCCACGCCCAGCCGCGCCAGCGTGCGGTCGGCCTCTGATCGCCCGTCAAAGGCGCGGGCGACATGCAGGCCTAGCGCCAATGTCCCCTCCCACTCGAGCGCCAGATCGGCCAGCACGCGGGCCATCAGCGGCTGGTCGATCAACTGCGCGCCAAAGGCGCCGCGGTGCCGCGCCCAGTGATGTGCCTCGGTCAGAGCGGCGCGCATCAGCCCCGCCGGGGCCATCGCGGTATCAAGGCGCGTGTGATGCACCATCTCGATGATTGTGCGCACGCCTGCCCCTTCGTCCCCAAGCCGGTAGGCGCAGGCATCGGCATATTCGATCTCTGCCGAGGCGTTGGAGCGGTTGCCCAGCTTGTCCTTGAGCCGCTGGATGTGCACCGCGTTGCGCGTGCCCTCCAGCCAGCGGGGCACGATAAAGCAGGTCAGCCCGCCCGGTGCCTGCGCCAGCGTGAGGAACCCGTCGGACATCGGTGCGGAGCAGAACCACTTATGCCCGCGCAGCCGGTAGAGATCACCGTCGCGTTCCGCGCGGGTCGTCGTGCCGGTCAGGTCCGAGCCGCCCTGTTTCTCGGTCATAGCCATGCCCATCGTCGCCGCCGCCTTGCGTGGCAGGGGGGCGGGCGCGGGATCGTGCAGGCGCGCGGTCAGCTTGGGGCCCCACTCGGCAAACAGCGTCTTGTCGGCGCGCAGCGTGGGCACGGCGGCGTAGGTCATGGTCATCGGGCAGCAGACGCCCGGCTCTACCTGGCTGGTCAGGTAAACCATTGCGGCATGGGTGCTGTGTCCGCCTTCCGCACCCTCCCACGGCAGCGCGGCATAGCCGGCCCCGAGCCCCAGCTGCATCAACTCGTGATAGGCCGGATGATAGCGCACCTCATCCAATCGCCGCCCGCCTGCATCAAACAGCACCGCCTCGGGTGGGTTGCGATTGGCGGCGCGGCCCGCCGCGCGGGTCTCTGCCCGGCCCAGCCTGCTGCCGTAGCGGGCCAGATGCGCGGCGTCGGCGGTGTGGGCATGATCCTGCAGTGCCGGGTCATCTGCCCAGAGGTCGAGATCGCCGCGCGGTTCGGGTTGATTCGTGACCACATGAGTGTCGGTCTCTGTTCGTGGCGGGGAATGGGACATCGGCGGGTCTCCTTTGGCGCACCCATTAAGCGGATCACATGCCCTGATTGCAACGGCTGCGACCATTGCACGCCGCGTGGCGGGAAAACGATTCCCAAACCGGGCGGGATATGCGACTGTCCCCGAACAGCGCCCGTCAGAGGCGCGGATATTGAAGAGCACCGAGGCAGACCGACATGATCACCCGCAAGAAACCTGCGCTGGGCGTATTGGCCTATTTCGCCGTGGCGTTCAGCCTTTGTGTCTATTTCACATTCGCCGCCGTTCAGGGCGATTACGGCCTGTTCAGCCGGGCCGAGATCGAAGCGCAGCGCGCCGAGTTGCAACTGCAACTGGACACGATCGAGGCGCAGGTGGCACGCATGGACAACCTCACCCGGCGGTTGTCGGATACCTACCTGGATCTTGACCTGCTGGACGAGCAGGCGCGCAGCGTTCTGGGCCTGCTGCGCAGCGACGAACTCGTGATCCGCTAACAGCCCGAATCAAGCGCGACGTGCCGCCTTGACGGTGGTTTCCCACTCGGGGTGAATCCACGGCTGCTGGTTCGAGGCGGGCAGCAAGCCGCGCCCCAGAATGTGATCGCTGGCCTTTTCGCCGGTCATGATGCTGGGGGCGTTGAGATTGCCATTGGGGATGCGCGGAAAGATCGAGCTGTCGGCCACGCGCAGCCGGTCCACGCCGATCACCCGGCATTCGGGATCGACCACCGCAGTCGGGTCATCTGCCGCGCCGATCTTGCAGGTGCCGCAGGGGTGATACGCGCTCTCGGCATGTTCACGGATGAAATCATCCAGCTCGGCGTCGCTCTGCACGGCATCTCCGGGCTGGATTTCCCGCCCCCGGTAGGGCGCAAAGGCATCCTGCCCGAAAATCTCTCGGGTCAGGCGGATGCAATGGCGAAACTCGGCCCAGTCGTCGGGGTGAGACATGTAGTCAAACGCGATTTTTGGCGCGTCGGCGGGATTGGCAGAGCCGAGTCTGACCGAACCGCGCGATTTACTGCGCATCGGGCCGACATGCGCCTGATAGCCATGGCCCTCTGCCGCCGCCTTGCCATCATAGCGCACGGCGATGGGAAGAAAGTGGTATTGGATGTCTGGATATTTCACGCCCGGCGCAGAGCGTAGGAACGCCACGCTTTCAAACTGGTTCGACGCGCCGAGGCCGCTTTTCGTGAACAGCCACTGCGCCCCGATCAGAGCCTTGGAAATCAGGTTCCAATATTTGTACAGCGTGATCGGCTGAATGCTTTGCTGCTGGATATAAAGCTCCAGATGGTCTTGCAGGTTCTGTCCGACACCGGGCCGATCTGCGATCACCTCGATCCCGTGTTCGGCCAGATGCGCGGCGGGGCCGATGCCGGACAGCATCAGGATCTTGGGTGAATTGAACGCCGATGCCGCGACGATCACCTCGGCGTTGGCGTGCACCACTTCGATCTTGCCGCCGCGCTCGATCTCGACGCCGGTTGCGCGACCGTCCTCGATGATCACCCGGCGCACGAAGCAGCGCAGCAAGTCGCAATTGGGCCGTTTCAGTGCCGGATGCAGATAGGCGTTGGCCGCGGACCAGCGGCGCCCTTTCCAGATGGTCTGATCGAAGGGGCCAAAGCCCTCTTGCTTCTCACCGTTGTAATCGGCGGTGGTCTCATAGCCGGCCTGCCGCCCTGCCTCGACAAAGGCTTTGATCAGCGGATTGGCCAAGGGACCACGTTGCACATGCAGCGGGCCATCCGTTCCGCGCCAAGCCGGGTCGCCGCCATGGCCGCTATCGTGCCAGTTTTCCATCCGCTTGTAATAGGGCAACACGTTCTTGTAGCCCCAGCCGGTCGCGCCTGTTTCCTCCCAATGGTCGAAATCGCAGGCGTGGCCGCGAACGTAGCACATCCCGTTGATCGAGGATGATCCGCCAACGACCTTGCCGCGCGGGGCGGCCAGACGCCTGCCATTCAGGTGCGGTTCGGGCTCCGTGGTATAGCCCCAGTCATACATCGACATGTTCATCGGATAGCTCAGCGCGCCGGGCATCTGGATGAACGGGCCTGCATCGCTGCCGCCATATTCCAGTACCAGAACCGAATGTTTGCCGTCCTCTGACAGGCGGTAGGCCATCGCCGACCCGGCAGAGCCGGACCCGATGATCACGTAATCGGCTTGCATAACTTGCGACTCCCGGCGCTGTGGACTGCAGGAATACTTACCGTTGGTCAGTTTTTATGTCAAAAGGTAATTATTGTTACTCCGCTGCCCGTTGTCTAAGTTGTGGCAACAAGAATTCCGCAGACACGAGGCACGCAGATGGCACGGCAGAGCATTGGCGAGATCAGGCGCGCAGAACTGTCGCAGGCGGCGTTCGATGCGCTGGTCCAGTTCGGCATGCGCGGTACCACGCTGGAGCGGGTGGCAAAGATCGCAGGCGTGTCCAAGGGCGTCGTTCTGCACCATTTCAAGGACAAGGATGCGCTCTTTGAGGCGGTGCAGCGCAAGGCCAACACCGTGTTGCGCGAATGCGTGGTCGAATTGCTGCACCATGCCGATACCCCCGTGGAACGGCTCTATGCGATCATCGTCGGCAATTTCGCCGAGCCGGTCTTTCAGCAGGAAATCTGCCATGCGTGGATCAGCCTGTGTTCGGATGTGCCGCACCACCGCCAGAGCCAGCGCATCCAGACCGCGGTACATGCGCGCATGCGGTCGAACCTGCTGAGCGCGCTGCGCCCGCTGATGCCGCTGGACCGCGCGCGACAGACCGCGTTCCAGTTACGCACGGTGATGGATGGGATCTGGCTGCGCGCCAGCTTTCAGGCGCAGCCGATGCCGGGGCGGCAGGGGGTGGATCAGGTCGATTACGCCGCGCGGCATCTGATGCCGGACGTGGTGCCGGACCTGGCCGAATTCGACGCCGCCCGGCAGAAGATGGAGACGCTGGCCGGGATCATGCTGAGCACGCGGGCCTTCCGCGAACGCGCCCTGACCGGGTAGTGCCACGCGCGCCCGGTGGCGCGATAGACAGCTTCGCGCCGCCGGTGATATAGCGGGGCGCAACGGTACGAGGGGGCATGGTTATGGCAGACTGGATTGTCGAGGCGATCGAGAAAATCGAGGCCGATGTTCGGCGTTCGTCGGATACGCACCTGTTGAAGCTGCCGCTGCCGCAGCTCAAAGGCGTCGATATCTACCTCAAGGACGAAAGCACCCACCCCACCGGCAGTCTCAAGCACCGGCTGGCGCGCTCGCTGTTCCTCTATGCGCTGTGCAACGGCAAGATCGTGCGAGACACGCCGGTGATCGAGGCATCGTCGGGCAGCACGGCGGTGTCAGAGGCGTATTTCGCCCAGATGCTGGGCCTGCCCTTCATCGCGGTGATGCCGCGCAAGACGGCGCAGAGCAAGATCGACAAGATCACGCTCTATGGCGGACAGTGTCATTTCGTCGACAGCAGCCCGCAGATGCATGACGCGGCGGTGAAACTGGCGGCAGAGATGGGCGGCTATTTCATGGATCAGTTCATGTATGCCGAACGCGCCACCGACTGGCGCGGCAACAACAACATCGCCGAGAGCATCTTCGAGCAGATGAGCCGGGAGCCGCACCCGGTGCCGCATACGCTGGTGATGAGCGCGGGCACCGGCG
>Ga0209344_10001538_pt1 | contig 29433 bp, 23 predicted proteins | sample Cruoilmetagenom6_FD_187293 | JGI IMG/M metagenome (GOLD analysis project Ga0209344, IMG submission 187293) | Oil polluted marine microbial communities from Coal Oil Point, Santa Barbara, California, USA - Santa Barbara Oil Seep Sample 6 (SPAdes)... | ecosystem: Environmental > Aquatic > Marine... | reverse complement strand
GGGCAGGGCATCCTGTTTCGCTGGGTGATGCGCCCTCGGTCGATTACTGGCCCACTCCGACGATCCAGCTCGACAATGTCATCATCCGGCCATCGACCTTTGCTGGCGGCGACCCGATCATGCGGGCAGACAGTATTGTCGCCAATTTCAATCTGTTTTCTGCGGTTCTCGGAGCTCCAAGCTTCTCCGAATTCCGGTTGATCCGTCCGACCTTCAATGTCGAACTGTATCCCGACGCCACCTCCAACTGGAGCTCGTCTTCCGGTGAGCTGGCGCAGGGCGTTGCAGCAGCCGTTGAGCGTGATCTTGCGTCACAGGCCGGCGAAACACCCCCGGTCTCTGCGATCATTCCCGACTCGGCAGCTCTTGGTGCGGTGACGATCAAGGATGGAACAGTCCGGTGGATCCGCGATCCGGGCGCCGAAGCGGAAAAGCTGACCGCGATCAACGGCACGCTTGCCTGGTCCGCGCCCACGGCAGTGGCACGCGCCAACATCACGGCGATCTTTCGTGGCGAGCAGGTGACGCTCGCAGGCTCGACATCAGCGCCCTTGCTGCTGCTTGGCCGCCGGACTGCGCCTGTGGATATCAAGATCACATCGGTGCCATTGAACCTTGATTTCAATGGTTCAGCCAATCTCGGCACCGATCTGTTCCTGTCTGGGGAGCTCAAGCTGTCGAGTGTCTCGGTGCGGCGGGCACTGGAATGGTCGGGCACCGACATCAAGCCCGGCGAAGCCCTGGGCGCGCTTGACCTGTCGGCAAAAATCACCGCCGAGCAAACCAAGGCCAAGCTCGATGATCTGATCATCATGGTCGACAAGAACCGCGGCATCGGCGTTCTCGATCTGGCCTTGCGCGATGATGCGCCGCCGCTGATCACTGGAACCTTGGCGTTCAGCTCGCTCGACATCGCCTCGTTCCTGCAGGCGTTCACGCCTTTGCCCAAGGTTGGCGGAGACATTGCCTCGACCATCGATACGCGGTTCTTGCGTGAACTCGGACTGGATCTGAGACTTTCGGCACAATCGGCCAGTTTCGGCCCGGTCGTGTTGTCCAATCTGGCCGCCGCCGCGCGGGTGGAACAGGGCCGGGCCAATTTCGATGTCGGTGATGCCACCGCCTATGGCGGCAGTCTGATCGGCCGCATCGCGCTATCCGAGCAGGGCGTCGACGGTGGGGTCAAAGTTCAGATGTCGGCGCGCAAGATGAATTTCGGCGGTCTGTTCGACGCGATCGGCATGACCGGACCGTTGCCGCGCGGCAATGGATCCCTCGATATCGAAGTCACCTCCCCCTACCCGACATGGGCCACCGCCTTGTCTGATCTGACCGGCAAGATCGACCTTGCGGTGGATGCGGGCATCGTTCCTGGCCTCAACATCGAGAAGTTCCGTGAACTCTCTGCAACCGAGCGCTTCTTTGATCTGGACCAGCTGGGCGAAGGCACCGTCTTTTCGTTCAAGTCCGCACGTTTTGAGGCAACTATTGCCGAGGGAGAGGCGCATCTGAAAACCGCAGAACTGATCGGTCCGCAAAACATGATCACTCTGTCCGGCGTGATCCCGTATTCGCGCAGCAGCCTGGCCATTGCCGGTGTCTTGGGCCCCGCACCGGCAGCAGACGGAACCGTTGCAGCATCTGAGACGTCGCCCCTGCCGTTGAGATTCTTCATCGGCGGATCCTGGCCACGACCGGTGATTTCGCCGGTCACCCCGTAAGGATTTCAGTCAGATCGAGGGTGCTTGCGAAAGCTCACATATTTGGCGACAATCCGGCTCAAGCACTGCTTCGGGGTGCCGCGGCTGTTGCCGGAATGGAATGGAGAACGGCCAGATCATGCTGCGGTTGCTTTCAGCTCTAGTCAAAATCGTTCTGGCTTCACTGATCACCGGGGCCGTGTTGTCTGCGCTCAACCTGTCGGCGGCCGAATTGCTGGCCGAGATAGGACTTACGCCGGAGCGGGTTTTCGGCCTTCTGCAGGAGGGAGCCGCCTGGGCGATCCCCAATATCGTACTTGGTTCAATGGTGATCGTGCCGATCTGGTTCGTCACCTACCTGCTGCGGCCGCCCAGGAACTGAACCCCGGCCTGACGCTGCAGCCGCGCTTACCGCTCAGTGATTGCCGAGAGCCGCCTGTTCATCGCGCAGCCGGCGGACCTCCCGGCTCTTGTTGAGCAGGGAAGCGATGATCACACCGATAGCAACAGCGCCGATCAGCAATGTGCAGACCGCATTGATTTCAGGTGTCACGCCCAGCCGCACCTGGGAGTAGATTTTCATCGGCAGCGTGGTGGCGCCCGGCCCCGAGGTAAAGCTCGCGATCACCAGGTCATCCAGCGACAGGGTGAAGGCCAGCATCCAGCCTGCAATCACGGCCGGCAGGATTACCGGCAGGGTGATCTGGGTGAAGGTGGTCACCGGACCGGCGCCGAGATCCATCGCCGCCTCTTCGAGCGAGCGGTCGAAGCTCATCAGCCGCGACTGCACCACGACGGCAACAAAGCACATCGAGAAAGTGATGTGGGCCAGCGTCACGGTCCAGAAGCCACGGCCGAAATCCACCGCGACAAACAAGAGCAGCAGCGACAGGCCGGTGATCACCTCCGGCATCACCAGTGGCGCAAACACCATGCCCGAAAACAGGATGCGGCCGTTGAATCGTGTGTAGCGGGTGAGCGCCAGGGCTGCGAGCGTGCCGAGCACGGTGGCAAATGTGGCCGAGACAACGCCGACCCTCAGCGTCACCCAGGCGGCATCCATCAGGCCCTGGTTGTTGAACAGCTCGCGGTACCATTTGGTGGAAAACCCGGCCCAGACCGTAACCAGCCGTGACTCGTTGAAGGAGTAGACCACCAGCAGCACGATCGGCAGATAGAGGAATGCGAAGCCGAAGACGACGGACGCAATGTTGAATCGGGACCAGCTAGTGTTCATGGCTTTGTCCTCATCGCCCGCTCTCCTGGGATTTGGCCTGCGCCTGCTGGAAGAACATGATCGGCACCACGAGGATCAGCAACAACAGCACCGCAACCGCAGAGGACACCGGCCAGTCGCGGTTGTTGAAGAACTCGCTCCACAGGGTTTTGCCGATCATCAGGGTGCGCGAACCGCCGAGCAGATCGGGAATGACGAACTCGCCGACGGCTGGAATGAAAACCAGCAGGCAGCCGGCGATAATGCCGGGGATGGCAAGCGGAAAGGTGATCTTCCAGAACGCGGTAATCGGCGGGCAGCCAAGATCCTGAGCTGCCTCGATCAGGGTGTAATCCATCTTCTCGAGCGCTGAATAGAGCGGCAGCACCATGAACGGCAGATAGGAATAGACGATGCCGATATAGACCGCGGTATCTGTGTTCAAAATGATCAGTGGCTCGTCGATCAGTCCCATCGCCATCAGCAGCTGGTTGAGCAGGCCTTCGGGCTTGAGGATGCCGATCCAGGCATAGACGCGGATCAGGAAACTGGTCCAGAACGGCAGGATCACCAACATCAGCAGCGTCGGACGCAGCGCCTGTGGCGCGCGGGCCATGCCGTAGGCGAGCGGGAAGCCGATCAGCAGCGTCAGCATGGTCGAAACGAAGGCGATCTTGATCGAGGAAATATAGGCGTTGATGTAAAGCGAGTCTTCGGTGAGCCAGAGATAATTGGAAAAGCTGAACTGTCTGAACGCGTCGATGATTCCCGACACACCATCGGCCAGATCGATGGTCGGCGCGTAGGGCGGCATCGCCATGATCGGCTCGGAAAACGAGATTTTGAGCACGATGCCGAACGGCACCAGGAAGAAGACCAGCAGCCAGGCATAGGGAATGATGATGACCAGACGGCGGGTGATGCCGGACACAAATTTCAGCATGGCCCTCAGATCCCCTTCAACACGGCACGGAGGACAAGCAGCGCTATCACTCCCGCAAAGGCGAAGTAGATGGCGTTGCCGGCGAGTTCGATCATCTCGGGCGCGGCTGCCAAAGTGGCGACAAAACTCAACGTCGAGAGCGCCACGTAGCTCGCAAAATTCTGCTCCGTCACCGGGCGCGGTTTCACAAGAAGCCCCCTGGTTCTGGCCCAACTGAGCAGATAGACGGCGGTTCCGGTCTGGGCGATGTAGATCAGGGAAAGCTCCGGACGCAGCATCAGCAGGCTTGCGGCCACTGCGACTGCCATGCCGATGGCAGCCAAACGATTGACCTTGAATGCCTGTGCCGAAGCGCCGTTGGGGTCAATGCTGTCCATCACCATCCCTCACGCGCTCAGCACGATGCCGCTGTCAGTATCAAAACAGACCCAGATCTCTTCGTCGTAACCGATCGGGTTCTCCACCGTTCGGACCGCGTTGAGCAGCGAGGCTTTGACGACGTCGCCGTTCTTGAGCTTGATGTGAAAGACGGTCATGTCGCCGAGGTAACCGATGTCCCAGACTTCACCGACGGCGGCGTTGATCCCGCCTTCCGGCCTGGTCCTGGAGACGCGGAGCTTTTCGGGCCTGATGGCGAAACTTGCCTTCTGCCCCGGCGTGAGGTTGTGCGGGGTCTCGGAGCGGATGATCATGCCATCCGGCGTTTCGATGTCGACGAGGTCGCCGTTCGAGCCGGTGACTTCGCCGCGGAAGATGTTGATGTCGCCGATGAAGCTGGCAACAAATTCCGAGTTGGGCGCTTCGTAGGTTTCCGCCGGGGTTCCGATCTGGATGATCCGGCCGGCATCCATCACCGCGATCCGGTCGGCCATGGTCATGGCCTCTTCCTGGTCATGGGTGACAACCACGAAGGTGAGCCCCAGATCCTGCTGCAGATCCATCAGTTCGAACTGGGTTTCCTCGCGCAGCTTCTTGTCGAGCGCACCAAGCGGTTCATCGAGCAACAGCACCTTGGGGCGCTTGGCGATGGACCGCGCGAGAGCGACACGCTGGCGCTGGCCGCCAGAGAGCTGGTGCGGCTTGCGTTTGCCGAACTGGTCGAGCTTGACCAGCTTGAGCATGTTGTTGACGCGATCCTCGATCTCGGATTTCGCCATGCCGTCCTGCTTGAGGCCGAAAGCGATGTTCTTTTCCACGCTCATATGCGGAAACAGCGCATAGGACTGGAACATCATGTTGACCGGGCGCTTGTAGGGCGGAACCCCTGCAAGGTTTTCGCCATCAAGCAGGATCTGTCCTTCGGTGGCGTTTTCAAAGCCGGCGAGCATACGCAAAAGGGTCGACTTGCCGCAGCCGGAGCCGCCGAGCAGGGCAAAAAATTCACGCTGGTAGATGTGCAGCGTCAGGTCCTTGACAGCAACAAAATCACCGAACTTTTTGGTGATGTTTTCGAAGGCGATGTAGGGGCGCTGGCCCGGTTCATTCCACGGCTCGAAACTGCGCCTGATGCTGCCGAGAGATTTCATGCCCGATCGTCCCCGTGATCACTCGAAAAGAAAACCCCGGCCCTGTTGCAGGACCGGGGTTGAGGGCTTGGTGTCACTGACCGGTGACAACCTTTGTCCAGGTCCTGGTCATGACGCGCTGGGTGCGCTGGTTTTTTGGCGAGGTCGAGTAGAGACGGCCAATGGTTTCCTCGTCGGGATAGATGGCCGGGTCGCCGATCACGTCCTCGTTGAGCATCGGCTTGGAGGCCATATTGCCGTTGGCGTAGTAGACGTAATTGGACGCCTTGGCCATGACATCAGGCTTCATGATGTAGTTGAGAAACTCGTGGGCTTCTTCGACATGGGTGGCATCGCCCGGGATGGCCATGTTGTCGAACCACATCAGCGCGCCTTCCTTGGGGATAACGTATTCAATGGTCACACCCTGGTCGGCTTCAGCCGCACGGTCGCGGGCCTGCAGGATATCGCCCGACCAGCCGATGGCCAGGCAGATGTCGCCATTGGCGAGCGCGTTGATGTATTCGGACGAGTGGAACTTCTTGACGCTCGGACGAACGCTGAGCAGCAGCTCTTCGGCCTTGGCGATGTCATCAGGCGAATTGGAATCAGGGTCGATACCGAGATAGTTGAGAGCCGCGGGCACGATTTCCTCAGGCGTATCGAGCATGTAGACGCCGCAATCGGCGAGCTTGGCGATGTTGTCCGGGTTGAAAACGATGTCCCAGGAGTTCAGCTCCGTGTCACCGAGGCGCTCCTTGACCTTGTCGACATTGATGCCGAGACCGGTGGTGCCCCACATGTAGTTGATGGCGTATTCATTGCCGGGATCGTATTTTTCCAGCCGCGACATGATCGCCGGGTCCATGTTCTCCAGATTGGGCAGCTTGGACTTGTCGAGCTTCTGGAACACGCCGGCCTGGATCTGGCGAGCCAGGAAGGTACCGGTGGGCACGACGATGTCGTAGCCGGTGGAACCGGCCAGCAGTTTGGTTTCCAGCACTTCGTTGGAATCGAAAACGTCGTAGACAACCTTGATTCCGGTTTCAGCGGTGAATTCCTCAAGAATGGATTCATCGATGTAATCGGACCAGTTGTAGACGTTGACGACGCGCTCCTGGGCGGTGGCAAGCACGGTCGATGCAGCGAGCATGACGGCTGTGGAAATTAGGCGGATTTTCAGGGTCATTCCTGTTCCTCTCTTGTTGTGTTCCCTCATCCCGGCTTGGGCGATCTGGCGCCGTTCTCAAGCAGAATGCGAATGCGTGTCGCAACGGTCAGGCCGAGCGTGCGGACCTCTAACCCTATGAAGGAATTGCGCAACCCACAAGAGGGGACCGGCGGTATATTGTGCAATTGCGAAAGATGCCGAAAAACCGGGCTGCGGCCTTGTTGCGGACAGACCGGTTACTGGAAATCAAAGGCCGAAATCCCGGTCACCATTTCATCCAATCCCAAGGGCCGGGTGATCGGCGGCTCGGCGCGGGCAAGGCAGCCAGCGCGCTCACACAGACGGCAGGCCGGACCGACCGGAATCGAGACAGGTTGCGGTGCCTTGCCACTGCTCATCGCCAGCGCACCGCCATAGACGATCTCATCGCGAAAGCCGATGTCGCAGCCAAGCAGAATGGCGGTCCGGCGGGGGCGTTCGGAAAAAGCGCCTTGCGGTCCTTCCAGGGTGCGCGAGATGGTCAGGAACTCGGCTCCGCCGGGCAGCTCGACCGCCTCGACCAGCACCTGTGAGGGCTGCGAGAAAGCCGCATGGATCGACAATTTCGGGCAATTGCCGCCGAAGCGCTGCTGCGGGAAGCCTTGCGCGCCGGCGCGGCGGAAACGATGGCCGGCAACATCGACCTCGAGCATGAAGAACGGCACACCCTCAACGCTCGGACGGCACAGGGTGGTGAGACGGTTGGCGGCCTGTTCGAAAGACACACCGAAGCGGGATTTGAGAACATCAATATCATAGCGCGCCCGCTGGGCAGCAGAGTGAAAGCCCTGATAGGGCATCATCAAAGCGTGGGCGGCGTAACGGGCCAGTTCGAAGCGGGCGATGCGGCGGGCCTCATCGCTCGACAGCTTGAGATCGTTGATACCAGCGGCGATGGCGACATTCATGCGGATGAGTGCCGCTTCCATCGCGACTTCGCGCAGCTGATCAAAGGGCGAGAGCCGTTCGGAGAGGAACAGGCGCTGGGAATGACGATCATAGCGGCGGCGCCAGTTGGGCATGGTGGCGACGGGGAGCGGGCGAACAACGACCCCATGTTCGGTCTTCAACCAGGCCTTGAGTGCCCCCATCAGATCATCGCCGGGTTTGAGCAACTGGTGAAAGGCTTCGGCTTCCTCTTCCAGCGCCGGATGATGATTGGGACGGGATTCGAGCACTTCGCGGACTTCATCCATCGGCAGCCGCGCACCCGATAAGGCCGGGCTGTGACCGTCACGGGCGAGCATGGCGGACAGATCCGACAGGCGCTCGGCCTGCTCACGATAGGCGCGGTGCAGCTTCAAAATGGCGGCGCTGGCATTGGGCGCGGCCTCGGCGATCTCGATCACTTCCTGATCGCCGGGCAGTTCGCCACTGAGCAAAGGATCGGCGAAGACTTCCTTGAGGCTTGCCAGCGTGGTGGCGCCGCCCTCGCCCTGCAGTTCCTCGACATCGATCTTGTAGACGGCAGACAGCTTGAGGATCAGCTGCACGGTCAGCGGCCGCTGATTGCGCTCGATCAGATTGAGATAGGACGGCGAAATGCCCAGCCCCTCGGCCATCGCCGTCTGGGTCAGCCCCTTAGCGTTGCGGATGCGGCGGATCCGGGGACCGGCGAATATCTTCTGTTCAGCCATCTTGTCGATCTTTACAGGTTTTTACAGACATGGATCGTGTTTTGACACGCCACGACTTTTACAATTGTGACAAATTTACAGACTGAATTAGTCAAAGACAAGACAGATTGACCTCAATTATTGCCTGAAAAAGCTGAATTATCTCGCTTAGTGTGCGGCGCAATGTAAATTCAGTCACATCGAAGGCGACCGAAGAGCTGCCAAGCTTGAACCGCCCGACACTGATATTTGCAGACTGGAGACAAGACATGACTGATTTTTACAACCTGGTTCCTTCCGCTCCCGAAGGCCGCTATGACGGCGTTGAGCGGCCTTACAGCCCGGCAGACGTTCAGAAGCTTCGCGGCTCGGTCAGCATCAAGCACAGCCTCGCCGAAATGGGCGCCAACCGGTTGTGGAAGCTGATCCACGAGGAAGACTTCGTCAATTCGCTGGGCGCCATGACCGGCAACCAGGCCATGCAGCAGGTTCGTGCAGGCCTCAAGGCAATCTACCTCTCGGGCTGGCAGGTTGCAGCTGACTCCAACACCGCCTCGTCGATGTATCCCGACCAGTCGCTCTATCCTGCCAACGCGGCGCCAGAGCTTGCCAAGCGCATCAACCGCACACTGCAGCGCGCTGACCAGATCGAAACCGCTGAAGGCAACGGCTTGTCGGTCGACACCTGGTTCGCGCCGATCGTTGCAGATGCCGAAGCCGGCTTCGGCGGCCCGCTCAACGCATTCGAAATCATGAAGGCCTTCATTGAGGCCGGCGTTTCCGGCGTTCACTATGAAGACCAGCTGGCCTCGGAAAAGAAGTGCGGCCATCTCGGCGGCAAGGTTCTGATCCCGACGGCTGCTCATATCCGCAATCTTAACGCAGCACGTCTTGCTGCCGACGTTATGGGTACGCCGACACTTGTGATCGCCCGTACCGATGCGGAAGCTGCCAAGCTCTTGACGTCTGACATTGACGAGCGCGATCGCGAATTTGTCGATTACGACGCAGGCCGCACCATCGAGGGCTTTTACAACATCAAAAACGGCCTCGACTCCTGCATTGCCCGCGCGGTTGCCTATGCACCGCATTGCGACCTGATCTGGTGCGAGACCTCGAAGCCGGATCTCGAGCAGGCGCGCAAGTTTGCCGAGGGCGTGCACAAGCACTATCCGGGCAAGCTTCTGGCTTACAACTGCTCGCCGTCGTTCAACTGGAAGAAGCATCTCGACGATGCGACCATTGCCAAGTTCCAGCGCGAACTCGGCGCCATGGGCTACAAGTTCCAGTTCATCACGCTGGCCGGTTTCCACCAGCTCAACCACGGCATGTTCGAGCTGGCGCGTGGCTACAAGGACCGGCAGATGGCAGCCTATTCCGAGCTGCAGGAAGCGGAATTCGCTTCCGAGGTCAACGGTTACACCGCGACCAAGCACCAGCGCGAAGTCGGCACCGGTTACTTCGACGCCGTGTCGATGGCGATCACCGGCGGCAAGTCCTCGACCACCGCAATGGGCGAATCGACAGAATCAGCCCAGTTCAAGCCGGCCGCTGAATAGAACCCGATACCCCCTCACCCGCCCCGGCGGGTGGGGACCCCAGGATAAAACGATCACAAACCCCGATAGAGGAGAAATGCAATGACACCCCAGACCCGAGTCAAGGAACGCGCAGAAGAGCAGTCTTCGGCCATGGATTCAGACCAGCAGGCAGCCATCCGGATGCTGGCCAATGATCTGCACCGTCTCAACCATTCCGTCATGAAGGCCGTCGATGCCGGCGTGTCGGTGGAGTTGGTCCGCTCGGCCCGTCACCATGGCGGCGAAGGCAACTGGGGTGATCTTCTGATCCCGGTGATCGTTACCCAAGGCAAGTAGATCCGGGAAACTCGTTCCCGGCAAGCAATTCGGACCGTCAAACAAGGTCCACGAGTTCCGGGAGTCCCTGTTCCCGGATTTGCCTCCAGGCAAATCATTTCCCGCCGTAGCTTTCGCCCCGGCGGGCTTTTTGTTTGAGCCGGCGTAGACAGCCCACTGCGGGTACTGCGTTCTTAACTGCGGTCAGACAGCCACCACCGGGCGTCGGCTTCGAGCGGCGTCGGTAATGCGCATGGCGGCAAAGGATAGAAGCGCTGCGAGCGCGATGGCAGCGACCATCGGCAGTGGTGTGCCATCAAAGAACGGGCCGAGCAGCATGGTCAGGATACCGCCTGCCAGCATCTGCAGCATGCCGCCAAGCGAGGAGGCAAGGCCTGCGATGTCGCCGTGATCATCGAGCGCCATGACCATGGCCGTGGGGATGACCAGACCGAGGCAGGCATTGGCGCCGATCAGCATGCCAACCAGCAACGGGAACTGGTCGAAGCCAAACCAGACCAGCGCCAGCAAGGCAAGCGTGAAGCCGAGAAAGCCGCTGACCGCCCAGGTGACGACGCGCTCGGCGCCGTATCTTTCGCCGAGACCCGCTGCCAGCTGTGAGGCTGAGAAGAAACCCGCGGCATTGGCGGCGAAGGCAAGGCTGAAGCCGGTGGGCGTGAGGCCGTAATGGCCGGTGTAGACGAAAGACGCGCTGGCCAGGAACACGAAAAAACTCGCCATGCCGAAACCGCCGACAAAGGTCAGCCCCATGAATACCGGATCGCGCAACAGGGTCTTGGTGCCGGAAAGCAATGCCGAAAGGCGTACAGGAACCCGCTTTTCGGGCGCAAGCGTTTCGGGCTGCATCAGCAGTGTGACCAGGATCGAGGCACCCGCGGCGAGCGCCAGCGTGGCGAAGATCGCCCGCCAGCCGGAGATGGCGATGATGCCGGAGCCAGCCAGCGGCGCCAGCATCGGCGAGACCGAAATGATCAGCATGACCAGCGCCATCAGCCTTGTGGCCTGCGGACCGGTGTGCATGTCGCGGATGATGGCGCGCGGAATCACCATGGCTGCAGCACCGCCGAGCGCCTGGACCACGCGGGCGGCGACCAGGGAGTTCATGTCGGGCGCCAGCGCACAGCCAATGGAACCGGCAAGAAACAGCACCAGGCCGGCAATCAACGGCGGCTTGCGGCCAACCATGTCGGCCACCGGGCCATAGACCATCTGGGCCAGGCCATAAGCGATGAAATAGGCGGTGATGGTGAGCTGCGCGCCGGCGATGGTGCCGCCGAGATTTTCGGCAATGGTCGGCATGGCCGGCAGGAACATGTCGATGGCCAGCGGGCCGGTGGCGCACAAAAGGCCAAGCACCACGGCTGAACGAACGAAGGGAGACATTGAGTATACCTTTGAGCTGCAAACGAAAACGCGCACCTTGGATCAGCGGGATGCGTCGTGATCTTGCTAATGGAACAGGCTGACAAAAAGTGTCAGCAATAACGGGACCTGGTTGAGCAGGCGGAAACACGCGGTGGCCGCTGCAGCAAACGCCAGCAAGGCCGGAACGCCAGACAGCGGCCGGACGACCGCCTCGGCTAGCGGATAATCGGAAAATTGTTCATAACACCTGCTCCCGGAAAATGGGTGTGCGGCTTTCTCTCTAGCGCGCGTCAGGTCCGTTGCCCAGCAAAACCTGTGTTGGTGGCGCGCGTTTTGAATGCAGCTGTTGCGCGCGGGCTACGCTTCAGTGCTCTCATCTTCGGGGCGATCACGCCGATAGCTACGCTTGAGCGGGAACGGCGGCAGCCAGGATTCGCGGCGTTCGGTCCAGAGTTCATAGGTGGGCACGAACTGATCCGGCGCATCGAGCGTGCCGAGATGGACCTCGATTTCGTCGCCGGAGCGGCTGAAGATCGGCGAGCCGCATTGCGGGCAAAAATGCCGGCCGGCATAGCTGCGGGCTTCGCCTTCAACCGTGACAGCGCTTTCCGGAAAGATCGCCGAGGCATGAAACAGCGCGCCGTGATGCTTGCGGCAATCGAGGCAGTGGCACAGGCCGACGCGGGTGGGCGCGCCCGATGCGGTGATGCGGACCTTGCCGCAGAGGCAGCCGCCGGTGGCTTTGTCCATGCTTGCTGCTCCATCATGTCAAACTGTTTCAGCCACCATTGCGCATCCGACAGGATGCGTGGCGCTGCCGATCCCAATGCCGGTGTTCTAAACCGGACGGTTGTGCGGTGGCAATTGGATCGGATTTCGACTGACACGCCAAAACTCTCCGCGCGCGGTGACGCCGGAGGTTGAAACAGGCTGGGGTCCGGAGGGCCGCGCGCGGGCGTCGCCTCTGAATGGGTAGTGGTGTGCATGTCAGAGACATGCACGGGGTGGCGCACTCGCGCGCGGACCCGAAACTCGCCGGATGATGTCCGCATCCGACAGGCAGTTTCCTGCTTCGCTGCACCGCTTGAGGGCTTTGGGCCCGACGCGGCTTGCACGAGGCAACCACTTGGGTTTCCCCGAACCGCGGCCCTGGACGTGAGAGCCGCGATGGAAGCGTTTCGGCGTGGTTTCCGGCACGAAGCGTGCCCCCGCCCTTGTGATGCATGCGCGCAATTGCCCAGGTCAAACCACCTGAACACGGCATGCACAACGGGGAACACCTCCGCCACAGGCCCGCACCGCCATCGGGTCCGCCTGCTTTGGGCAGACATGACGCCCGAGGCCGGTCCGGTGGCCGGCTGAACCGGATCATCCACAGGGGTGACCTGATCCGCCGACGGAGCCACGCTGGTCACCGCCTCCCCCCGCGCCTGACCACACGTTACGGCCAGACCCGGGAGGCATTTCCTCCCGCCTGGCTCGAAGCGTTCGCGATCCATCCGGGCGGCGGGAGTACCGGGAAGTGTGGCATGGGGGTGGAGGGTGGGGAAAAATTGGGGGATTTTTTGGGATGACTGCCAAAAACCACAAATCAATGGGACTTATCTCTGAGAACGACGGCTTGAGCGCGACGTTGCGCGAAGGCTGTACTATGAGCCAGGCATTTGCTCGGTCATCCTTCGCCTTGAGCCTTCCTATCGCTTGGTGATTTCGCTGCAACTTCCAGCATGCGGCCGCTTGTGGCCGGCATAATTTCCGCAAGCCACTTTACTGCTTCGGTGGTGAGTGGGGCATCAGGCCAGCCCTTGTCCGGGTTAGCAAATCTCAGCAACTCGACGACGGGCCTGACGCCGGCCAGCTTTCTGGCGAGGGCTTCCCCCTGGTCCGGGGAAAGATCACCATCGACTTCTGCAAGAGCCTTTTTCACATTGTCCTCATCCAGCGGCTCGGCACTCATTTCAAGAACAACATCCGCCAGTTCCGGATGCCGGGTCAGGGTGAACCAGCTCATCGGCCATTCGACCGCCATGACCACCCAGCGGGCCAGTTGCTGCCACTCTGTGCTTCCGGCCCTGTATTCGGGGTAGATCTTGGTCATGACCTGCTGGTTGAGGGTCAGCGTGTTGAGAATGCGCTTGATCTGGCGCGGATTGGGCGGCAGCGCGGGCGCCAGCGCCAACAGCAAATGCCGAGTTTCGGTTTCGGCTGCCTCGTCACCGACCGCGCGAAAATCAAGCTCGCGGCCAAAACTGCGGCGGATCTGATCGCCGATGCCTCCGTGCTTGAAGCTGTCTGCCGTTTTCAGGCTGGCAAAGACCTGCTGGGCGGCGGTTTCACGATCCTTGAAGCTAGTCTTGGACAGAGCGTCGCGCACCTGCTTGTCAATCTCGTCAACCGACCCTTGGTCCGCCGGCGTTGCGATAACACGGGCATTCTTCAAGACACTGTCGAGATCGAATTCGGGTGCGGTTGAAGCCGGCGTCTCTGGCGCAGCCGCCGGGTCGGCCATCCGTTGTTTTCCGGTCAACAGAAACTCGACATAGTCTTCCCGCACATCCGCGGTCATTGTCGGCAGGACCATCGAAAGCTGGATAGCCTTTTCGACAAAGCGCCCGCCGAAAGAATGTTCGGCGCCGACATCGACCGCCTTCATTTCCTTGTTGACCTCGGCAAAGGCCTGCTCGATCCAGTCGCGGTCACCGAGCAGCACATAGACGACGCGGGGACTGGCGAGAATGGTCTGCATGCCGCGCACCAGTTCGGTGACGAATTTTGCATTGCAGCGGTCGAGATCATCGACGATGACGATGATCGGGCGGTTGAGGCGCTTGGTCAGCCTGAGGAAGTGATTGCGCATCCGCTGCAGCGGGTCACCCGCCCCCATGGAATAGTTCTTTGCGGCATCGGGCGTGCCGGGCGTAAGCGACTGGGCAAAGGACGACAGAATGGTTCGGATGGTTGCCCCGCCACCAAACAGTACCACCAGCAGCGCGGCGAAAGCCCCCGGAAGATCCTTGCCGGAAATGCCGCTCTTCGCCGGATCGGCAAGATTGAGAGAAAAGATGCCGGACCAGACGAGAAACCAGAGCGCAAATGCGGTTGCTGCGGTTACATACAGACTAGTCAAAACCTTCGGCGTCACCAGGCGCCAGAACGTCTCGCTGACCCAGAACTCAAGCCGCCTGAGGTGAGACATCCAGGGATAAACGTCATAGTCGAACTCCTTCCGAGGCTCGGCGGGACGGTTTTCTTCGTCCTCGTCTTCGCCCGGTGGCGGATCGTCCCATCGCTGGTTGGTTTCGTTCACCGCGGCCTCGGTCGCGGCCTTGCGGATGGTCTCGTAAAACACCCACCAGGGCGGCGAGACATGCTCATGCTGCCAGGCGTTGAACTGCACCACGTGCCAGGGCCTGCGGTGCGATGGTTTCCATTTTTCTTTATCGCCAAGCGGCAAATCCCTGAGCCATTCGGGCAAGTGCGGCAGGCGGTAGGGATTGAGGATCTGGGTGAGATATTGCGCGAAGGTGGTCTTGCCGCCGCCCCAGGGCGCATCGACATGCACCACAAAGCCGGGCTCAAGCGTTTCCTTCGGGCCGCGCTTGAACAGGCCGGTCCACCAGGCGCTGTCGAACGGGATGACCGGCCCCGGAGCCGGATTCATGGAATCCCAGACATCATTGAGCTGGCCCGCGAGCGCGAAGGCGATTTCGGAGCGCTGGAGATAGTCCACGGATCCATCGACATTATCGGCGATATAGGCGGTTTCGGCGCGAACAGTAGCTGCAGGACTGTCAGAATCGCCGTCTTTTGCGCTTTCACCGTCTTGGCCTGCTTCAGTCTCCAAGGTGACCTCTTCAGATTCGACACCTCCACTTCCAAGTGCGCTGGACACATTCCACCCCAGCTCTGCGGCGATATCCCCCATGATGGTTTCGGCTTGGCGCGATCTGGTGATGGTCCAGAAGGCATCTTCTCTCAGAGCCAAATTCTGTGCTCTATCGCCAAGAAACAAACGCGTCCATTCTGAATCAGTATTCCCCAAGAGCTGGGGCAGGTACCAGTCTGCAATCAAACTGCCTTCAGCCCCCAGAAGATGAGCTAGTTTAGATGGAAAATCTGATGCTAGCTGTTCCGCCCAGTATGGCGTTGCAATAGCTGGTCGAAGCTCATCTTCTGGTCCGGGTTGGAGCGTATACCAGAGAGGTGCATTTTCCAGGAATCCCGGCCCTTCCTGCTGAACTATCCCACAGTCGGTACTTACCAAATCCCAAATGCCGGGCGCGTCGATATCAAATGCCGGAGCTCGAAGCCTCGCCGCTGCAAGCGCGGCATCGGCGTAGCCAATGCAGAGTAGCGCACTATCAGAAGTGGATGCTTCAGCGGCAAAAACTGATGCATCCGCAGCATGGGAAAACGCGTCTGCAGCGAAGGCGTGAGTTTTTCTTGCACGAATCGCTGCGATAGCCGCCTCTCTAATTTCTTCGGATGGAAACTTCCGAGCTACTAGAGAGATGTGCAAACCTCGCCAAGCGGCCAGTGTTAACTCTTGGAACGTTCGATCATCAGCTCGGCCACGGATACCCAAGACCAGCGGGAACACTCGAAGTGCGGCTCGCACCGCGATAACTTGCGCCCATTCGGCTGGCTTGTCCTCAAGCCAGAGCTCCAGCGATTCCGGATCCATGATGTGCGGCAATTTCGGCATATTATTTCGCGGGCTCGTAGTTTGTTTGGCTGCTGAAGACAACGCTGGCAAAGCGGCTTCGATGCATTCCGCGCGCTGCGACTCTTTAAAATGAATTTAATACCTATCGTTTCATCGACTACAAGGACAAGCGATCGTCCTGCTGTAGCGGATGAGTAGGTAAACGGTAGCAAGGAAGGAGACGAAGCGATGAAACTGGAAGGACCTCGGGATTTCGAAAACGCAATGCTTGACATTTACAAGCGAGCGAAATCGGAAGCAGGGTACACAGCCTCTGAATTCCTGAACATGCTGTTCAAACATGGCGGCCTGGGAACTGCAAAGCAGTTGATCAACTCACCTAAAGAATCCGTGGGCTACGAGAACCTCTCTCAACGCGGGCGACTGGACCTATCCGTCGAAGCTGTAGTGGTAGAACACTCCAACTGGCACAGCCTGTTCGCGCCTGAAGAAGTCCAAAAAGCGCGAAATCGCCTCAGAGCTTATGAATACACTCCAAAGCAGCGGAATTGATGGTCAGCGTCAGGGGCGATCTAATCCGCCGACGGAGCCACACTGGCCACCGCTTCTCCCCCCGAGCCTGACCACACGTTACGGCCAGACCCGGGAGGCATTTCCTGTCGCCTAATCCAACACGTTTTCGCCCCATCCAGGCGGCGGGAATCCTCGGGAGTGCGGCATGGGGGTGAAGAGTGGGGGGTGGGATGGGGCTGCGCGTTTTCTCTCCCCCTGGTGGGGGAGAATGCGAATTTCAGCGCCTTGGCTTCAGCCAAGTGCTCGAAATTCCAGGTGAGGGGTCGAGTTTCGCGCCCGGAGGTACCCCCTCACCTGAAAAATCTATGACTTGGCTTAAGCCAAGACCATGACTTTTCTTCCTCTCCCACAAGGGGAGAGGGAGACTAGCCCTTAAGCCGCCCGGCTGTGATCGGCGCTCTGGGCCTCTTCCAGGTCCAGGCGGAATTTGGCGACCAGGGCGGTGAGGTCGGCGGCTTCCTGGGCCAGGGTGTGGCTGGAGGCGTTGGTTTCTTCGACCATGGCGGCGTTTTGCTGGGTCATCTGGTCCATCTGGTTGACCGCCGTGTTGACCTCGGCAAGGCCGGTCGACTGTTCGCGACTGGCTGTCGCCATGGCGCCGACATGCTCGGAGATTTCCTCTATGCGGGTGATGATGCGCGTGATCGAGTCACCGGTCTCGCCAACAAGGTTGACGCCGGAGCGGACTTCCTCGCCCGAGGCTGCGATCAGCACCTTGATCTCCTTGGCAGCGCTCGCGGACCGGCCGGCCAGCTCGCGGACTTCCTGGGCGACGACGGCAAAGCCGCGTCCGGCTTCCCCGGCGCGCGCCGCCTCGACACCGGCATTGAGCGCCAGCAGGTTGGTCTGGAAGGCGATCTCATCAATCACGCCGATGATCTGGTTGATCTTGCCCGAGGCTTCCTCGATGCGGCTCATGGCGTCGACGGCGCGGGCGACAATTTCGCCGGATGCACGGGCATCACTTGCTGTTTCGCCGGCCAGCTTGTCGGTGTCGGACGCCCGGCCCGAGGCGGTGCGCACGGTGGCGGAAATCTGGTCGACGGCGGCGGCGGTCTGTTCCAGCGAGGCGGCCTGCTGCTCGGTGCGGCGGGCCAGATCGTCGGCGGCTGAGCGCATCTGGTCGCTGTTGGAGCTGATCGAACGGGCATTGTCGCGAATGTGGCTCATCGCGTCGCGCATCTGGTCGATGGACTCGTTGAAATCTAGCCGCAGGCTCTCGAGCTCGCCGGCAAAGGGCGTGTCGATGGTCGAGGCCAGATTGCCCTGGGAGAGATCGCGCAAAGCCGCGCCGAGCTGCTGGACAGCAAAGCGGACCTGGGCGTCGGCCTCGGCCTTTTCGGTATCGGACTGTTCGCGCGCCTGGGCCGCCAGTGCGCGTTCCTTTTCGCTTTCGCCCTCGAGACGGACCTTGTCGATGGCGTTCAACTTGAAGACATCGAGCGCGCGGGCCATCTCGCCGATCTCGTCGGCGCGGGCATTGTCGGTGACATCGACTTCGAGATCACCCGAGGCGACGTCACCCATGGCGCGAACCAGCCGACGGATCGGGCCCTTGAGGGCGGAAATCAGCATGATGGCGGCGAGAAGTCCGAAGACGCCGCCGACAAGCGCTGCGGTGAGCGTGATGCCGGAGGCACGGTCCTTGACCGCTTCGGCGCCGCGCTGCTGGCTCGAGGTGAAATCGAGAACTCCGCTCCAAGCCTCGTTGATGCGCTCGGAGGCATCCATGAACAAGGCCGTTTCAGCCTGTTTCTTCTCGATCATCTCGGCCATGAGCGCGGGAATAGTGACCGATTTGGCGCTCCAGACCTCGCCGATGGCCGCAAGCACGGATTCACCGCCATTGGAAAAGGCAATCATCTGGATGCTCTGGTCAACGGCGCTCAGTTTTGCTGCAACCGCTTCGCCGCGGACCTGGTTCGGGACAGCGATGAAATGGACGATCGCCAGCTCCAGTGCCGACAGGTGGGTGAGGAAGTCACGACTGTCGGTGATGATCTGGCGGCCCTGAAGGATCTGGTCGTCAAATTCACCGAAGGTGTCGGTGGCCTGGCGCGCCACCTGGGAAGCGAGGCCCTGCAGCATGATGCCGGTGGGGCGCAGCGCATTGGCGTATTTCTGCAGCTCGATCATGCCTGCCTCGCCGACAACACCGGCCTTGAGGGCTGAAAGCAGGCCGTCGGTGTTGTCGCTGATGCGGCTCTTGAGCGCCGGCTTGGTGTCGGGAATGACCTTGGGGAGACTGCGGCCAAGCTTGCGAATGTCGCGCTTGAGATCATCGGCGGCCGCAAAGGCTTCTTCCGGGGTTGCGGCAGCGGAGATGGTGCTCGCAACCTTGACTATGCGCTCGGCGCCGGCGCCAAGTTCATCCGCCGCGCGGAGCATGGACTTGGTCTGATCTTCCGCGGCTTCGAGCTCCTCGCTGACGGTTTCAATCTGGCTCTCCAGGCGCTCGCGGACAGCGCCAAGCTCTGTCAGCGTGTCATCGAAACCGGCGTTGATGGTGCCGACTTCCTCGTGCAGGTCCCACAGAGCGTCGACATCGCCGCGCAGGGCCTCGGCAAGTGAGCGGGACCTGGTCAGTGCGGCGGATTCCTGATCGGTTTCGGCCAGCTGCAGCACCTTTTCCATACGCTGAAGCTGGGCGTCGAGGCTCTGCATGACTGCGGCCCGCTTCTCCTCGTTCTGGTCATGCAGGAAGTTGGTCATGCCGGCATAGGCTTCCTTGAAGCCGCTCAGCGTCTCGATGCTGGCGCTGGTGCCCGACAGACGGCCCCCGAGCAGATTGCCGGTGTAGATGTTGATGGCAGCGAGCCCGGCCATTGCCGCGATCAGCGGAATGATGAAAACAACAACCTTGGTTTGAATGGAGAAACGGGCGAGCAACCTGTCGATGGTCATGGGGAGTCCCTGCACGATGCGGAAAACATGCGGTCGGGACCGCCAAGACAGACAGGCTGCATCATGCAAAACCGCCGGGGCGCCTGGCCGGGCGGATGTCTTACCATTGCGATGCATGCTGGCAGGTTTGAGTTAAAGCAACCTGAACGCACATGCATGAGTTTGCGAGGTCTCGATTTTCCATTTCGCGCAGCTGTCTGAAACTCGTGAACCGGTAGATTCGGGGCAAGCCGGACGATGTATCAAAGACAGTGCAAAAGGCAGACGAGGCTTACCGGCTGTGGCTGGCGCAACGCCAAAAAACCTTTATGATCACGGCACTCTCAGCTAACCCATGGTGATTTATGGCATCCCGCAAGTCCGGCAAACCGGCTTCAGCCAAGCCCGCGCAAGCCGCTTCTCCCAAATATCTCGACATCAAGCGCGGCGTCGAAAACTGGACCCAGGCCACCGAGTGGCTGCGCGTGCGCGGTATCGAGGATATCGAATGCATCACGCCCGATTTTGCCGGCGTGGCGCGCGGCAAGATGATGCCGTCCTCCAAGTTCACGTCGAACACATCTCTGTCGCTGCCTTCGGCGGTGTTCCGGCATACGATTTCGGGCGAATACCCCGAGGAAACCGGCGAGTTCCGCTATGATCCGCTGGATGGCGACCTGAAGCTGGTGCCGGATCTTTCCACCTTGTCGGTGGTCCCGTGGGAGAGCGATCCGACCGCGCAGGTGATCTGCGACATGGTCACCAACAAGGGTGATCCGGTCAGCTACACGCCGCGCAATGTGCTCAAGAAGGTGGTCGAGCTTTATACTGATCGCGGCTGGAAGCCGGTGGTGGCGCCAGAGATTGAATTCTATCTGGTGGCGCAACATGAAGATCCCGATCATCCGCTGCAGCCGCCGCGGGGCCGGTCGGGCCGGACGATCACCGGCGGGCAATCCTATTCGATTGCCGGCGTCAACGAGTTCGACGAGCTGGTCGATGACATTTACGATTTCTCCGACAAGCAGGGCCTCGAGATCGACACGCTGATCCACGAGGAAGGTCCGGCGCAGATGGAAATCAACCTGCGTCACGGTGACCCGGTGGAGCTTGCCGACCAGGTGTTCATGTTCAAGCGCACCATCCGCGAGGCTGCGATCAAGCACGGCATGTTTGCCACTTTCATGGCCAAGCCGATGCAGCAATATGCCGGCTCGGCGATGCATATCCACCAGTCGATCGTCGACACCAAGACCGGCAAGAACGTGTTTTCCAAGCTGGACGGCGAGCCGAGCGAGGCGTTTTTCAACTTCATCGGCGGCATGCAGCATTATGTGCCCAAGGCGCTGGTGATGATGGCACCCTATGTTAACTCCTACCGCCGGCTGACGCCCGACATGGCCTGCCCGGTCAACAATGCCTGGGGCTATGACAACCGCACCACCGCGTTCCGGGTGCCGCACTCCGAGCCGGTGGCGCGGCGGGTGGAAAACCGCCTGCCCTCATCAGACGCGAATTCCTATCTGGCGCTGGCGGCGTCGCTCGCCTGCGGCTATCTCGGCATGATCAATGCGCTGGTGCCAAGCGAACCCGCCTACAATTCGGTCAATGAGGGCTCGGTAGACTTGCCGCGCGGTCTCTTGGAAGCGGTGTCGCTGCTGGAAAGCGAGCCGGGCTTTGCGGAAGTGTTCGGGCAGGAGTTCATCAACACCTATGCCGGGGTCAAGCGCGGTGAGTTCGAAACCTTCATGCAGGTGATCAGCCCGTGGGAACGGGAATTCCTGCTGCTCAACGTCTGAGATATGTAAATCATGACTTACCAAAGCCCCATTTCACCCGGCGTCTCGTTTTACGAGGCGACCCTCGGGAAGCGCCCCGCCTACCCTGCCCTTAGCGGTCCTGCGACAGCTGATGTGGTGATTGTTGGCGGCGGATTTACAGGCCTGCAGGCGGCGCACCATCTGGCGGCAGCCGGCAAGGACGTGCTGCTGATCGACGGCGCGCGGTTTGGCGACGGTGCGTCGGGGCGCAATGGCGGTCAGCTGGGCACTGGCCAGCGGGCCTGGGTGGATGAGCTGGAAGCCGATTTCGGAAAGGATGGCGCGCGGGCGCAATTCGCGGTGGCCGAGCGGGCCAAGGCGCATCTGCTCGCCTTTGCCGAGGCGCACGGCATTGATGCCGATTACCGGCCCGGCCAGATCTCGGCGGCGCACAAGCCGGGCTACGTCAAGGATTATCGCGAGCACACGCGGGTGATGCGCGACGAGTATGGCTATGAGGGGCTCGAGTTTCTCGACAAGGACGCGTTGGCTGCAAAGCTTGGCTCGACACGCTATCATGGCGGCACCTATGACGCGGCGACCGGACACATCAACCCGCTGAAATATGTCGTCGGTCTCGCCCGCGCGGCATCCGTCGCCGGAGCGCGGTTGCATGAAAACACTCGGGCACAAGCAATCTCCAGCGATGGCGGCAAGGTCACCGTCAAGACAGATGCCGGCGACATCGTGGCCGGAAGCGCGCTGATCGCCTGCAACGCGTTCATCGACGGGCTGGAGCCGGTGACCAGCGCGCATGTGATGCCGATCCGCTCGTTCATTGGCGCGACAGTGCCGCTGGGCGATGACAGCCCGGTGATCCCGCGCGGGGAATCGGTCGATGATTCACGCTTCGTGGTGCGCTATTTCCGCAAGAGCGCCGACGGGCGGCTGCTGTTTGGCGGGCGCGAGGCCTATACGTCCGACAATCCGACCGACATTTCGAGCCATATCCGGCGGCAGATCGCCGAGATCTACCCGGCGCTGAAGGATGTCGAGATCACCCATTCCTGGGGCGGATCGGTGGGCATCACACTGTCGCGGCGTCCATTTGTGCGTGAGGTCTTGCCCAACGTCACCTCGATTGGCGGCTTCTCGGGCCACGGCGTGATGCTGTCGAACTATTGCGGCAAGCTTTATGCCGATCATGTGCTCGGCGGCTCGGAGGATCTGGAAGTGATGCGCAACCTCAAGGTCGGCCCCTTCCCCGGCGGCGACAAGCTTCGCGCGCCGCTGCTGTTCCTGGCGCTCACGTGGTATTCGTTGCGGGACAGGTTCTGAGGGGGGGCAAATCCTAAGCTTTAAGATGTCTATTGACCCGGCAGACGCCAGGTCGCTGGATCCCGGCTCGGCGGCCGGGATGACGACGGAGAGCCGTCTTCCGGCAAATACATATCCCCGCCCCTAGCATTATCTAATCGATTAGATTATGTATTCGGCACCGTTCACGGACAGGATGCCAACCCATGAGCCAGATCATCATTCCGGTCGAGCCTTTCGACTATGTCGTCTTTGGCGGCACCGGGGACCTTGCCGAGCGCAAGCTGTTGCCGGCGCTGTATCACCGCCAGATCGCCGGGCAGCTGACCGATCCGACCCGGATCATCGGGGCGTCCCGCTCGGAGATGAGCCACGACGAGTACCGCAATTTCGCGCGCGATGCGCTGAAGGAGCACCTCAAGGACGGCGAATACCAGGATGACGAGGTCGAGACATTCCTGAGACGGCTGTTTTACATTGCCGTCGATGCCAAGTCCGACAAGGGTTGGCCGGAACTCAAGGCGCTGCTTGACGAGGGCCAGGACCGGGTCAGGGCGTTCTATCTCGCAGTCGGGCCGGCGCTGTTCGGCGATATTTCCGAAAAGATCCGTTCGAACGGCCTGGTGACGGAGCAGACCCGCATCGTGGTTGAAAAGCCGATCGGCCGGGATCTCGACTCCGCCCGCAAGCTCAACGAGACAATCGGTGACGTGTTCGACGAAGAGCAGATCTACCGTATCGACCATTATCTGGGCAAGGAAACGGTTCAGAACCTGATGGCGCTGAGATTTGCCAATGCGCTGTATGAGCCGCTCTGGAACTCGGCGCATATCGACCATGTGCAGATCACCGTGGCGGAATCGGTCGGGCTTGAGGGCCGCGCCGGGTATTACGACAAGGCGGGTGCGCTCAGAGACATGGTGCAGAACCATCTCGTGCAGCTCTTGTGCCTGGTTGCGATGGAGCCGCCGGCCTCGATGGATGCGGAAGCGGTGCGCGACGAGAAGCTGAAAGTCCTGCGCTCGCTCAAACCGATCAACGAGAACAATGCCGACGCTGTGACGGTTCGTGGCCAATACAAGGCGGGTGCTTCGGCCGGCGGAGCGGTCAAGGGCTATCTGCAGGAGCTTGAAGGCGGGGTTTCCAACACCGAGACCTTTGTCGCGATCAAGGCCGAGATCGACAACTGGCGCTGGTCGGGCGTGCCGTTCTACCTCAGGACCGGCAAGCGGATGAGCGAGCGGATCTCCGAGATCGTGGTGGCGTTCAAGCCGATCCCGCATTCGATTTTCGGCGCAAACGCCGGAAAGATCACCGCCAACAAGCTGGTGATGCGGTTGCAGCCTGACGAGGGTGTGAAGCAATGGATCATGATCAAGGATCCCGGCCCCGGTGGCATGCGGCTCAAGCACGTGTCGCTCGACATGAGCTTCGCCGACCGGTTCGAGGAGCGCAATCCGGATGCCTATGAGCGGCTGCTGCTCGATGTGATCCGTTGCAACCAGACCCTGTTCATGCGCCGTGACGAAGTGGAGGCGGCATGGAAGTGGGTCGATCCGATCCTGACGGCCTGGGACGAGAACGGCCAGACGGTGCAGCCTTACACGGCAGGGACCTGGGGACCGAGCCAGGCAATTGCCCTGATCGAACGGGATGGCAGGACCTGGCATGAGAGCGACTGAGATGGCACGAGATCCGTTCCACCGCCATGATTTCGGCAATGGCAGCGAACTGGCGGAGGCGCTGGCCGACAATGTTGCCGGCGCCCTGGCTGCGGCGATCATCGCGCGCGGCGCTGCGACGCTGGCTGTTTCGGGCGGCAACACACCCAAGGCCTTCTTCGGCGCCCTTTCCAGACATGCACTCGACTGGAGCAAAGTGACGGTAACGCTGGTTGACGAGCGCATGGTTCCGCCTGCGCATGAGCGTTCAAATCATCGCCTTGCCAGTCTTTTTCTGCTACAAAACAAGGCGGCAGAGGCGCGTTTCGTGCCGCTTTACCGACCGGGCGATGATGCCGCTGTCGTGGCTCAAGCAGCGGCTTCCGCCATTGATGCGCTGGCTCTGCCATTTGATGTGGTGGTGCTGGGAATGGGAACCGACGGGCATACTGCCTCGTTCTTTCCTGACGGCACGACACTTGACGCGGTGACCGATCCGGCCTGCGGCCAGAGCGTGATGAGCATCGAAGCGCCCGGCGCCGGCGAGCCGAGACTGACACTGACCCTGCCGCGCATCGTGGAAGCAGGCCTTGTCGTGCTCCATATAGAAGGAGACGAGAAACAGGCTGTGCTGTTGAAGGCGCTGCAAGCCGGGCCGGAAGCCGAGCTGCCGATACGCTCCGTGTTGCGTCATGCGACCAGACCTGTCGAGATCTACTGGGCGCCATAGTGCCCCCGCCCGACGCCGAAAGCCGATGCGGCATCACCGGGCGCCGAAACAATCTGACCAGAAGGATGCCAGCCATGACTGTCGATCCCCGCATTGCAGCTGTCACAGCCCGTATTGTCGAACGTTCAAAGCCAAGCCGCGAGACCTATCTCGCGCGCCTTAGCGAGATGGCGACCAAGGGCCCGTTTCGTTCGACGCTTTCCTGCGGCAACCTTGCGCACGGCTTTGCCGCCTGCGGACCGAACGACAAGGCGGATCTGGCAGGCGATGTGGTGCCCAATCTCGGCATCATCACTTCTTACAATGACATGCTCTCGGCGCATCAGCCGTTCGAGACCTATCCGGAACTGATCCGCCAGGCCGCGCGCGACGCCGGTGGTGTGGCCCAGGTGGCAGGCGGCGTGCCGGCGATGTGTGACGGCGTGACGCAAGGCCAGCCGGGGATGGAACTGTCGCTGTTCTCGCGCGATGTGATCGCCATGTCGGCGGCAGTGGGGCTGTCGCACAACATGTTTGATGCGGCTGTCTATCTCGGCGTCTGCGACAAGATCGTGCCGGGCCTGCTGATTGCGGCGCTGAGCTTCGGCCATCTGCCTGCGGTGTTCATTCCCGCCGGGCCGATGACCACCGGCCTTTCCAATGACGAGAAGGTGCGGATCCGCCAGCTTTATGCCGAAGGCAAGGTCGGCCGTACCGAGTTGCTGGCGGCTGAATCGCAGTCCTATCACGGCCCCGGCACCTGCACTTTTTACGGCACCGCCAATTCGAACCAGATGCTGATGGAAATCATGGGTCTGCACATGCCCGGCTCGTCCTTCATCAATCCGGGCACGCCGCTGCGGGAAGCGCTGACGACGGAAGCGGTCAAAAGGGCGCTTTCGATCACGGCACTCGGCAACGAGTTCACCCCGGTGGGCGAGATGATCGACGAACGCTCCGTGGTCAATGGCGTGATCGGGCTGCATGCCACGGGCGGTTCGACCAACCACACGCTGCATCTGGTGGCGATGGCGCGGGCGGCCGGAATCCGGCTGAGCTGGGAAGATATTTCCGAGCTGTCGGATGCGGTGCCGCTTCTGGCGCGGGTCTATCCCAACGGGCCGGCGGATGTGAACCATTTCAATGCCGCCGGCGGACTTGGCTTCATGATCGACCAGTTGCTGTCGGTCGGGTTGCTGCATGAAGATGTGCGCACGGTGTGGGGCAAGGGGCTTTCCTCCTACGCAGTGGAGGCCAAGCTTGGCGAAAACGGCAGCGTGGTTCGCGAGCCGATTTCCAAGGTCAGTGGAGACCCGAAAGTGGTGACCACGGCCGACAAGCCGTTTCAGGCCAATGGCGGGTTGAAGATGCTCACCGGCAATCTCGGCAAGGGCGTGATCAAGATTTCAGCGGTCAAGCCGGAGCGCTACGTGGTGGAGGCGCCGGCGCGGGTGTTTCACACCCAGGCCGAGCTTCAGGATGCCTTCAAGGCGGGCAACCTTGTCGGGGACTTTGTCGCCGTGATGCGGTTCCAGGGGCCGAAAGCCAATGGCATGCCGGAACTACACAAGCTGACGCCGCCGCTGGGCGTGCTGCAGGATCGTGGTCAAAAGGTTGCGCTGGTGACGGACGGGCGCATGTCCGGCGCGTCTGGAAAGGTGCCGGCCGCGATCCACGTGACACCGGAAGCCAAGGATGGCGGACCGATTTCCCGCATCCGCGATGGCGACATGATCCGTGTCGATGCGGTGTCCGGATCGCTCGAGGTTTTGATTGATGCGGACGAATTTGCGGCGCGCGAACCGGCAACAGCCGACCTGAGCCACAATGAGTGGGGCATCGGCCGTGAGCTGTTCGCCCGTTTCCGCGAAAACGCCGGCACCGCCGATGAGGGTGCCAGCGCGCTGTACTAGGATTGCTGCAGGCTAAGGCCTACCAGGACCGCACATCCATCACGTGATCGCGATGGTTGGGGTGGGTGCTGAAAACAAAGATCCTGTGCATTTCCTTTTCGGTGATCATCCGCAGGAAACGCACCTCGATGGTATTGTTGGTGTAGGTGCGGTTCAAAACGCAGCCAATGCTCGAAATACGCGCCTCGGGCACATCGAGGCAGAACTCGCGCGGGATCTTGAACTGCGTCAGGATTCCCAGAACCGCACTGCTGGGCGAAATGCCGAGCAACTGGCAGCGGCGCGAAGCCATGTGCATGACGCCCTTCTCGGTAAACTCGATCCGGGCCTCGTTCATGGTCTCCTCCATCCTGAACCGCACTTCGCGGTCATACATGAAGGATTCTTCCCGTTGCAGATAATTTGTCCCCGCTGCAGTCACGTCACTATCCCCTTGTTGATATGGCTACTTTTAATAAACACAAGGATAATCGGCGAAGTTTAATGGAATGTGTCCAGATTGGGATTTGCCCGCCTGGCAATAGATTATAAGGCATCTCTAAATCGGCTTTGACCAATCAGCGCTGGACCTCGCAGTGGACCGGACCAGTTTGTCCGTCCAACCACCCCGGGCCGAATGCCCCGCAGCTCTGACGGCGGGCCGAAGACGAAAACCCCAGCATCCCGCGTGACATCGACACAGCACGCGCAGACAGCAGGATGAGAATCCGGCTGTCACACCCCTTGCGCTTCCCTGATCAGGCGCCGGGAAGGTTTTTTGAGCGCCGGAACGCGCTGTATCAGCGGGGAAACCCCTCGATTTCGATCACATCCGGTAAAGCCCGATCACGCGTTTCGTGATCGGGCGTGAAGACAGGCTAATTCGGCCGCGAGCCGCAGTCGATCGTAAGGGGCCAGCATCTTTTTCCGTCTTCGCGAAAACTGCCAGTTTGCGCGGTTTCGAGTTTGCCAGAGGTGCGGATTTGTGAACGCTGTATGACACAAGTGCTTGACGCAAGATCCGGTCCTGCCGGTCAGAATTTCCACCTAACCTACTGTTTTTGATGCACTAAAAAAGTTCCATAGAAAATCTTCAGTGAGATAGACCGGTGATCTCACCCGCCCTGCTCACATTCATGTGTTTCGCATGTCAACCATCCGAGGCCCATTTCCAGTTCATCGAAACGGCGCGGCCCGAACGACAGATCACACGATCAACGGACCGCACGTTTCAGACCAGATTGAACACGACGCACAAAGGAAACGACCATGAACAAGACACTTATCGCACTCAGCCTCGCATTTGCCGCTTCCACCGGCGCTTTCACCGCAGCCCAGGCCGAAGACGGCTTCCAGCGCGGCCCGAACATCAGCGGCCAGCCGAACTTCGTCGCAGGTGAAGTCACCGATTATGACGGCGCAGCAGCAGCCCGGACCGGCGTTGACTACACGGCAACCGCGTCGACCAAGAGCGCTCCAATGTCGGAGCAGATGCACGAGCGTCTGTACGAATACTAAGAGCGTGACACCAGGATGAAGCCGGGCCTCCTCCCAACCGGCTTCATCCTCCCTCTACGGAGCTCGAGCGATCTTCCGGTCGCACGCTCCGCAGCAAATTGAAGATTGAAAAGGAAAACGATCATGAACAAGACACTTATCGCACTCAGCCTCGCATTTGCCGCTTCCACCGGCGCCTTCACCGCAGCCCAGGCCGAAGACGGCTTCCAGCGCGGCCCGAACATCAGCGGCCAGCCGAACTTCGTCGCCGGTGTTGTCACCGACTATGACGGCGCAGCAGCAGCCCAGTCCGGCGTTGACTACACGGCAACCGCTTCGTTCGAGCGCAGCGAAAAGCCGGCACAGATGCAGGAACGCCTTTACGAACACTGATATGACGACAGGATTGGGCCGGTCTCTCCCCTCCCAGCTGGCCTGATCCGATATCTGACATCCCTGTCAGACCGTCACACGCAAAAGCTCCGTCCGAAAGGTCGGGGCTTTTGTTGTTTACGGGGACCGTTCCAAGTGACAGCAGCTGTTGCCGCTCCTGATCAATACACTCTGCTCGGCTGGGTCCGAAGTGAAGCAAAGCTTATCGCCGAGCCTGAAAATCCCGCGCTGCACCCTCGCAAGGGCCCGGTTGCTGTTGGCCGGAGCATCAGGGCAGCGCGGCAGACTTCGCCAAAACCTTCCACATGCTAATCCTTTGCCACGAGCCGGACCTTGCCGGATTTGCTTGTGCCGGATCTCGAGGCCGGGCTGTCGCAGATGTGTTTGTCCCGATCTGACAGAGCCCAGGCGCCGGTCGCACAAAGATCGCACCTCCGCGTGAAGCCGGCTCAGGTCTGGCGGGGGCCGGAAGAGGCCCGGCTTCGTGCTGCAGACCTGCTCTGATGGTTCGGTATTGCATGGAGCCCCTCGCAAACACGTGCGCATTTTAATCACATCGGGTCGTGTGTGATCACGGGTTTCGTGATCGGGTGTGACAATGGCCGCGAGCGGGTTGCTTTGAAGCGAAAACTTTCTGATCGCAGTGATTT
>Ga0209344_10001537_pt1 | contig 29442 bp, 22 predicted proteins | sample Cruoilmetagenom6_FD_187293 | JGI IMG/M metagenome (GOLD analysis project Ga0209344, IMG submission 187293) | Oil polluted marine microbial communities from Coal Oil Point, Santa Barbara, California, USA - Santa Barbara Oil Seep Sample 6 (SPAdes)... | ecosystem: Environmental > Aquatic > Marine... | reverse complement strand
CAGGTTGATGATGCCAAGGTTGGTTCTCCAGGTTCCATCCCCGTGCCGGAGGCCGGGCACCAGGATCGCCGATCTCCCTGTGCCGACCGAAACCGCCGGTACCGCCTGGGCGAAGGTGCCCGTGTCCGATGTGTTGACGGTGCGGCTGGAGACGTGGAGATCTCCCCCTCGGACTTCGAGGAAGAGGGCAGCCTGACCCTGGTGGTTGAATAGGGTTTCCAGGACGTTTGTATAGTGGAAAGTCCCAAGGTCCGGCACGACGATTTCCGCCGATTGAGCGTGCGCTCCGACCGATCCGTGTTCGAGTATGTTGATGGTGACGATCGTGTCGCCTCCACCGAGGCCCTGGAACGCGAGATCGGTGGACCATGAGGTCCCGTGCAGTCCCGGGTTGTTGCCGGCGGCCGGGATCACCACGCTTCGGGGTTCGGGGCACGCACCGTCGCAGATGACGAACGGCGCGGAGTAAACGCGCTCCTTCAGATGGTAGTCCACGACTACCCGGTAGGTGCCCGGGCCCACGTGCTCGGGGTGCGGCGGCGGATAATTTGCTCCGTACTCGCCGGTGTTTTGCCACCATTGATTCGTCTGCTGGGGGAAGCTCGCGAACGGTTCAATGTACCCTCCGTCGACAAGATTATAAAGGCAGACGCGGTTGTCCCGTGCCACGATCTCGCCTCGCGAATCCTCGATCCACACGGCGTATGAAAAGCAAGAATTCCCCTCATACTTCAGGTACTGCTCTTCGGCCGTGGCGTTGGTCACGGTCCCGGTGATCTCGACCGCTTCGCCGAGTTGGTAGACCCTCCGGTCGGTAGAGACTCCAATCATGAAATCCTCATTGAGAGCTGAACACGGAATCGCGGCGATGACCCATAGGGCCCAGATTGTCATCGTTTTCATATGATCAAGGTAAATCTAACCGCGGTTCTGGTCAAAAGGATCGAGGTTGGAACTCCCACCGTTCGATCGTCATGCTGGTGGCAACGTCTTGGTTGCGGAGCTCGACCGCGGACGGCCCATCGCCAAAGGTATCGCGTTGACCATTGCAGATGCAGAATCAGTGGAACCTGACAAGAGCCGAGCTGTTCCAAGGCCAATCTGGTCAGCCGGTTCCCACAAGAAGCTGCGTTGGGTTCGTTTTGTCCGCAGTCCTCAACGGATCCGGCGGAGATCTCGAAAATGACCGTCCTGGCCGTCGTAGTCGATGATTTCGACGTGGCCGGTGTCGTCGATCTCGAGGGCGGCGGCCACGTAGAGAGAACCCTCACCGCGTCCTGAGAAGCTGTCGATCTCGATCTCGGCGATTCCGAACGGGTACTCGAGCGATTCCTGTCCGAATTGTTTCTCGCTGACATCGATCCTGCGCGCCGTTAGAAAAACGATTCGGTGACCGTCCCGGGTTTCCTCGGCGAAGACGAGAGAGATTGGACGCACTTCGGCGCCGAGATTGAGCTGACCGTCGTTGCGATAGCGGATGGCGCCGATCAACGAGCTCTGACCGCCTGAGGCGAGGACTTCGGCGAGCTGTTGCACCTCGGCTTCCGACGCGAAACGGTTCGCCACCAGGGTCAAGGGCATGCTGCGGGTTCCCTCGGTGGTGTTGACCACGGCGGTGCCGGTGAACTCCCGGCCCGGGGGATCGCCGGCGGACGCAGGGATTGCGAAGAGCAGCAGGGTGGCTGCAGCGGCAAAGATCTGTTTGACGGTCATCGGTGCCCCTTTCCGGGTTCCTGACGCGGCCAAGGATACAACGAGCGGACGAGAGTTCTTTGTTCCGGAGGCTCCCGAGCGTCGCACCATCGCAGGAAGCCCACAGATCACACAGATGGACACAGATGACATCGCTCTATCGCAGTCTTAACGCAGAGGCGCAAAGACGCAAAGGCGCAGAACCATCGCATTTGAGAGTGGGCGAGGCGGGACCGGGGCGAGACTGAAGGTGGGGTGAACCCCACCCTACAAGTGGTCGCGGTATTGCAAAGAACGCGTTGCCATTGTGGCGCGGGCGTCCCGCCCGCGTGGATACCACCGTCGTTGATATGCGGTTGGAGCTCTCACTGGGGGCCGTCCGGGTGGAGGAGGCGCCAAATCATTGCGCGGACGTCGTCGAAGAGTTGCAAGGCGGCTGTTGCGTAATCGCGTTGTGAGGGGTGCGAGAGGCAGACGATCCGGAGGTGAACATCCACCTCCTTCGCGGAAGCATAGGCAATCCGGTAGTGATGGAGCCTGTCTCTTCCGGAACGTTCAAGGCCCTGGTGTCCCGGAGCGCCGGCCTTCTGGCCCTTCGGTCCAGCGTCGCACCATCGGCGCGGTCGCGAGAGAGATGATTGAGGGACTGCAACCACGCCGATGGCACGCCGGCGGCCTCCCTCGTGGCGTGAAGAGGTGCACCGGGACGGTGTACCGCGGGGGTTGCCCGGTCGGCAGTTGTGCGGGGCGCGCCGCGGTGCCTGTGGGTCGATCCGGCACAACTGCGGACCCGGCACGCCCCGGTGAGCGAACTTTCCCGCGCGCACGGTTGCGGTCTTGGCCTCGGTTACGGGTGCGGCTGCGGCTGCGGCTGCGGTCACGGTCACGGCCACGGCCACGGCCACGGAAACGGTAACGGATACGGAAACGGACGCGGGAGGAGGGTGGACAAGCTACCCTGAGCACGATGAAAGCGGCGATCTTCGACATGGACGGGCTCATCATCGACTCCGAGCCGCTGTGGCGGCTGGCCGAGCGAGCGGCATTCTCTCGGGTGGGGCTCAATCTCAGCGATGACGAGTGCCGGCAGACCACCGGTCTGAGGTCCGATGAGGTCGTGGGTTACTGGTTCGAGCGGCGGCCCTGGACCGGGGTCGGTCAGACCGACGTCGTTCGAGATCTCGAAGAAGGTGTCGCCCGCATCATCTCCGAACGCGGCCAGGTGCTTCCGGGAGTCCGCCAAACCATCGATTGCCTCTGTCATGCGGGTCTGCGCCTGGCCTTGGCGACCTCCTCCTCGCACGAGATCATCCGGGTGGTGCTCTCGACCCTGCGGTTTGAGGATGCCTTCGAGTTCGCGTGCAGCGCCGCTGATGAGGAACGGGGCAAACCCGACCCGGCGGTCTATCTCACTACGGTGCGCCGGCTGGGTCTGGCCGCCGAGGAGTGCTGGGCCCTCGAGGACTCCGCAGCAGGTGTCCAGGCGGCGCGCGCCGCCGGGTGCCGGGTGGTCGCGGTCCCCTCACCCGAGGACTTCGACGACCCGCAATTCGACCTCGCCCACCTCAAACTCCATTCCCTCACCGACTTCGACCTCCGACTCATAGAGCGTTCTTAACGTATGCGGACAATTTTTTGGGATAGGCGGGTTGTCGTAGGAAGACCGTTCTGCGCAGCAACGCACAATGAAACCGCCAAGACGCCAAGACCGCGAAGGAATCGCTAAGTTTTTCTCAGACCTAAATTGAGCGGTTCTCACCGGCGATCTGCACCGACTCCTTGCGCTCTGGGCGTTTGCAAAAAGCCTCGACATACCACCAGTATTCCTGCATTTTTTGCAAACACCAGAGCATCAAGGACTTGGTGTATCTCATCCGGCAGAATCGCTCAGTTTAGGTCAGAGTCATCGCAATGTACTTCGGATCCTCAAGAGCTGAGGGGGTCCGGGTCAGTCGTGCGACGCTTCGCGGCATCTTGGCGATCTTCGCGTCTTCGCGGTGCCATTGTGCTTGCCGGTTCTCAGTAGCCAAGTGTACGACCAACTGTCGTTGATGTGATCGCAATCTCATCTGCGCCCGGGATGAATTGAGGCTACAGCAGATCACCGGCGAAACGGCCGGCGTTGCGGACGAAGATGGTGGTCTTGAAACCCTCGGCGAGATGCTCGAGGCGTTCGGCGTACTGCACTTCGTCGCCGAAAGACGGCACCATCAGACCGAGAAAAACGACATCGGCCCTGATGCTGCGGTGGTGGAGGATCTCGGCCACATCGCGGTCGGGATCGGGCTCGAAAAGGACCTCGGTGTCGGCCTCGATGCGGGTTTCGGAGAGCAGTTCGGCGAGACCCGTGTGTTGGGTGTCGCGCTCGGCTTCCGAGCGGGCGATGGAGCGCACCGTCAGCCGGGCGTCGATCCACTCCGAGTTGAGCCGCAGCAGATGGGCGAGCAGCAACATGAGATCGCCATTGTTCTGGAGTCCGCCCCACCACAGATCGATGCGTTTCTCCTGACCGGGTTCGTGCGCCCAGTTGATCCGGCTGATGATGGTGCTCTTCCCGGCGTTGGTCAGCGCCCGCATGAGCCGAAGCTGCGAGGCGAGTCGGTTGCGATCCTTGGACCAACCGAACATCACGGTATTGGCGCTGAGCTCGCCAACCCCGGTGGCCTGGGCGACGTCGAGGACGCCGGTTTCGAAGTCGGGCACCACGTGGGCCTGGCAGAAGGCGGTGATCCCGGCCTCGTCGACTTCGGCCTCCATCTCACCCTGGATCCGGTCGATTTCGATGGTCCCGTCCTGAAGATCCCCCGTCACGAGCCGACAGGCGGTGATGATGCCGCGATCCTGGTTGAACCAGCTCGCCAGCCGGACGAGATTGATCCGTTTGCCGGTGTCGCCGGCGAGCAGGAGAATGTGCGGCCGCCAGTTCCGCTGGTCGGTTCGGTTCTCGCGCAGCTTTAAGAGCGCGAAGCGTGCCACAGCGATCCACATCCCGGCGCGGACATCGCCCCACTCACGGCGGAGCACGCGTCGTCTGAGGACGAGATAGAGCCCGAGCTCGAGAACCACCGCAGCGACGCAGGCGAGCGGGCTGATGAGGAACATCACCGCAATGGCGCCGAGGGATCCCAGCATGGAAACCCACCACGGGACCTTGATGGTCGGTCTGAACGAGGGATCCCCGACGAGGTTTTCGAGCGCCGCGGCGAGATTGATGGTGACATAGAGGGTGAGGAAGAGGATGGTGACGAACTGGGCGACCGCATTGAGGCCTCCGAGGGCGACGGCGGCCAGGGCGATGGCGCCGGAAACCCACGTTGCGATGGTCGGTTGGCCGGTCGCCGAGGTCCGGGCCAGAAACGCCGGAGTCAGACCATCACGCGAGAGCGATTGGAGGACGCGGGGCCCTCCGAGGGCGCTGCCGAAGGCGGACGAGAGGATGGCGCCCCAGACCCCCGGAAAGACCAACCAGGCGCCGAGCACCGCGATCTTGACCCAGATGATCCCTGGCTCTGCCAGCTCCACCGGTGAGACTTTCGCGGTGAAGGCGAGCAGCACCGGGATGGTGAGATAGACGAGGGCGCCGGTCATGACTGCCAGGAGCGTGCCGCGTGGGATCGACTTGCGGGAATCGCGGAGATCGCCGGACATCCCGATCCCGGCAGTGAAGCCCGTGACAGCGGGGAAGAAGACCGCGAAGACATACCAGAACCCGGCAGGTGCGGTGCGGTAGGTGGGGGTCATCTCGGGCGTGCCGGTAGCGCCCATGACAACGCCGGCGGCGAGGGCGAGGATGGACAGCCCGACCGCGATCATGATGGGGACCTGGAGCTTGAGCGCGACCTCGGCGCTGCGACCCGAGATCCCGACGATGGTGATGATCAGACCTGCGGTGAGGAGCTGGGTCGTCACCGGGGGGATCGCCCCCCACCCGGCCGGCCAGAAGGCGAGGATCGATTCGGACAGACCGAAGCAGTAGAAGGTGATGCTCAGCGTCCGGCAGAGAAAGAGCGGGATCCCGATGGCGCCGCCGAGTTCGAGACCGAGCGAGCGCGAGATCATGTAGTACTCGCCGCCGACGCCGACCCGCATGTTGGTGGCCACAGCCGAGGCGCTCAGGGCGGTGATGGCGGTGATGGATGTGGCGAGAAGGACGATGAACAGCGTCATGGGCAGACCGACGTTGCCCACCACCCAGCCGAAGCGGAGGTACATGATCAGTCCGAGGATGGTCAGCACGCTCGGGGTGTAGACCCCGAGGAAGGTGCCGAATTTTCGGGTCGGTCCTGCTGCGGTCGCGCCTTCGTTCACGCCGCTATGCCCTCCATTCTTGTGCTGCATTCCGACAACTCTACGCTACCGCACAATTGGGAGATCGTGCAAACAAAACGAGCGGCCGCGGCAGATGCCGCGACCGCCGAACGCTCCACCGGCAATTCTGCGCTCAGAGGCTCAAGGAGCCCCTTCGAGCATTAGTCCCAGAGGACGGTGGATCCCGTCTCGAAGCCATCGACGAGATCGCCGGTCACATCCCACCACGACACTCCCCTGTTGGGGCTCAGATAGATCCTGGCGGGAAGATACTGTCCGGAGGCGAAGGTGACGTAGTCCCCGTGGTCGGTCGACCGGTCGGCAAAGACCCGCGCCCCGGTTGCGTCCGGCCGACGGCTGCGATCGTGTGGTCCTCCCTGTGGATCTGGTGAAATCCGAGTGGTTCAGTCCGCTCGTTGACCACCATCGTCTGCCTGTTTCTGGGTTTTGTGCAGCGCATGGATATGCGCCAGCTTAGGGGAGGGTCAGTTCAATGTCTCCGACCACCGCAGGGCCCCCCTCAGCTCGGACCCGTCCGAGAAGAGCATCGCGACGTTGTGGTGGATGTCGCAGCCGTCGATATCGAGGTTGGTAACCCCCGCCTGGACCTTGATCAAGTTGACGGCCAGGGGTGAGGCCAGGAGATCGACGAGGGCGTCGCCGATAGTGGCGTGGTCGCCGGCGGGTCCACCTTGAAGAGCTGGGCCTGAGCGCTGCAGAGGCCCGGGGCGAGCAGCGCGATGGAACATACGGCGATCAGGACATGAAGCTTGCGAGTGTTCATCTTTCCTGCGCTTTAGATCAGACCGGCCCGCATGGCCTTGGAGACGGCCTCGGATTTGGAGTGGACGTGGAGCTTGTCGTAGATCGAACGGACATAGTTGCGCACCGTGTTGACGCTAACTCCGAGTTCGCGGGCGGACGAGGCATAGCTGTGGCCCTCGGCGAGGAGCTTGAGGAAGGCGGTTTCCTGGGGTGTCAGGTGTTCGTCGAGGGTGACCTTCTTGGGCAGCCGTGCGAAGAGCCGTACCACCTTGGCGGCGATCTCCGGGGACATCGGCGCACCACCGGTGGAGGCCTCCTGGACGTACTCGAGAAGCCGCGCCGGCGGGGTCTTCTTGAGCAGATAGCCGCCGGCGCCGTTGCATAGCGCCTCGAAGATCCGGTCCTCATCATCGAAGACCGTGAGCATGAGCACCACCGCGTCGGGAAACCGCTCGCGGATGGGTTCCACACCCTCGATGCCGGACATCCCCGGCAGGTGGATGTCGAGGAGGATGACCCGTGGCGGGCGCATCGGCGCGATCCGGAGCGCCTCCTCCACCGAGCCGGCGGCGAAGGCGAGATCGAAGCCGGGGGTGCCTTCCATGAGCATCTGAAGCACGCCACGAAACCGCCGGTCGTCTTCGACCAGGGCGACGGCGAGTGCGGCGTCATCGTTCATCTGCATCCTCCGGTCGCAAGTATGGGTCCCCGGGCCGGCTCTGTGCAGAGCATGTTCATGCGCCTGATGTGAAGGGGATATCGAGATGGATTGTCGAACCGTGACCGGGGGTCGAGTCGATGACGAGCTCTGCGCCCATCTCGGCCGCGCGCCGCTCCATGCTGGCCAGTCCCTGGCCGTCCCTCGGTGTCTCGGGATCGAAACCCTTGCCGTCGTCTTCCAGGGTGATGGCCAGTCGTGAGGCGTACCGTTGGAGTCTCAGCGTCACATTGTCGGGATGACCGTGACGGCAGGCGTTGCGGATGGCCTCTTTGAGGATCAGAAAGAGGTGGCGCCGGGCCTCGGATCCCATGGGCACGCCATCGAGGGGGTCGGCCACGAGCTTGAATCGGGCGTCGAAGCCCTCGACCACGTCGTTGGCCGTTCGTCTGAGTCGAGTGATGAGCGCCACCACCGTGTCGTGGCGTGGGTCCAGCGCCCAGGCCATGTCCGAGGCGGCATCCACCAGATCGCGGGCGGTGCCGCCGATCTCTTTGAGGGTATCGGCGGTGGTCGTGTCCCCGTTGCTCCGGCCGGCGACATCGGCGAGGATCGCCACCCGGGCCAGCGAGAGGCCCATTTCGTCGTGCAGATCAGCGGCGATCCGACTCCGAACCTGGTGCAGTTCCTTGAGTCTTTGGATGCGCAGCCGTTGGACGACCCAACCCGCCGTGGCGATGGCGGCCACGATGGAGGCGAGGAACCACCAACGTCGCCACAGCGGGGTGGCGATTCCGAGATCGACGATGGCGGCGGGTCCCACCGAACCATCCGGCAGTCGTGCGCGGATCGAAATGCTGCGTTTCCCGGACGCCAGACCCGCCAGGCGGACAAAACGGTCGCCGTGGGTGGATGTCCAAATCTCCATGTCGGCGTCGATGGAGAACTCGAAATCCAACCGGGATCCGGGGGTGAGATCCACCGCGGCGAACCCGATATCGATGACATCGGTTCCCGACGGCAACGAGATGTGTGGGACCGCAGCGATCCCCCTCAGAGGCACCGTGAGATCGGCGCCGTCCACGGTGACCCGGTCGATGAATACCGCAGGCGGGTCGCGTTTGGGGTCTTCGGTCGGCCGATAGCGGTTGGCCCCACCATCCGTGGCGAACCAGATGTCCCCGTCGGGCCCCGTCGTCGCACCGAGAACGAGGTTGTTGACAAGGCCCGTGGACGTGTCGAAGTGATCGACCCGGCCGGTGTCCGGCTCGAAGCGGTCGACCCCCTTGAGCGAGCCCGCATAGATCCGTCCGAACCGATCCTCTGCGAGGCTGAAGATCCCATCGCTGGAAAGACCCTCAGCGGTCGAGATGATTCGCCAGACCGGCGTTGAGGCCTCCGGGTCGTCGATCACGCCGAGTCCATCGGCGGTGGCGCCGACCCACAGCCGACCCCGATGGTCGTAAAGCAGGCAGTTGACCATCCCGCGGGGCACACCGTCCTCGTGATCGAAGAACTCGAAGGCGCCGTCTCGCCAACGCGCCAGTCCGCCACCGTAGAACCCGATCCACACGACACCTGTGCCGTCATCCGCGAAGGCGGTCCCGGCTTGGTATGGAATACCGTCATCGGCATCGTAGGGATGGAGGGTGTCGGTGGCACGCTCCCACCGGATGAGTCGAGTGTCGCCGTGCACACCCATCCAGATGTCTCCCCGCGAGTCCTCGAAGAGCCGGTAGATCTCGTCGTCGGGAAGAAGTCTCATTTCATGTCGGGTCTTCGGTAGGTCGCGAAGGTCATCGAGGTATGGAAATCGGAAGAGACCCTTTTTGGTCGGCACCCACAGTTTGCCGTCGCGGTCGAAGAAGGTCACCTGGTTGAGACCCCAGCCGGTGCGAGGCGTATCTGATGGTAGGGGGATTTCGACTGGCAGAAAGCCGTCGGCCTCACGGATGTGGATGGCCCTCTCCGGTGGGTAGCCGACGACGACCACCTCCCCTGACGGGCCCAGGGCAACCGAGGCCGTTTTGATGCTCGCCAGGCCGTCCGATTCGGTGTAGGTCGTGAAACCCGTGGAGTTCACTCGCATCAAACCGTGGCTTTCGGTACCCAGCCAGACATTGCCGTTCTCATCCACTAAGACCGGTCCGATGTGATCGGAAACCAACCCGGTGTGGCGACTGTGCCACACGATGCCGTCAGCGCCGAGGATGGCGAGTCCGCCATAGCTCGCCATCCACAATGAGCCGTCAGGTCCTTCATCGATATCGAAGACCTTCTCCGTGGTGAACTCGTATGCTTCGTCGATTCGAAGGGCTTCACCGAGGTTTTCCGGCAGTTTTGGCGTGCTGCCGAAGTCGAAGCGGCGGACAGAAGAATCGATGGTCTGCGCCGAATCAGCCTGTGGCGTGTGGGGTCTGAAGACCACGACTCCCCTGCCGGTGACCCAGATCCGTCCAGCCGAATCGCGAGCCAGGGCGAAGATGTGCCACATCGGGCCGCCGTTCTCGACGTCTTGACGGACCACCACGCCGTTCTGCAGCAGGCGGAAAAGGCCGATGCTGGTCCCGAGCCAGAGGCCACCGCCGTCGGCCGCGAGGAGGGCGCCGATGGAATGGTATTGGTCGAGAGGCCACGAGAGATCGACTTCCACCGCAACAAAGCTCCGACCTCCCTGGGTCTCCCGGCGGTAGAGGGTGCCCGACGACGAGGCCCACAACACCCCCTCCTCATCCTCGACCAGGGCACTGACCCCTCCGGGGATCCCGATCGCCGGCTCGAAGGCGCTCCCGTTTTCGTTGCGCTCGGTCCGCATCCGTACCAATCCGCCGCCGGTGGCGAACCACAGCGAGCCGGCGGAGTCTTCAACGATGTCGTGAACCCCGGCGTGCGGAAGACCATCCCTGGTGTCGAAGGAGCGAAAGCTCACGCCGTCGAAACGGGACAATCCCGTGCGGGTGCCGATCCACAGGAAGCCTTGTCGGTCCTGAATGATGGCCGACACCTGGTCTCCGGCGAGGCCATCGGCCACCGTATAGGTGTGAACCGACAGCCGTTCGGCGCCCAGCGGCCGGGGGAAAAAGCATATCGCCGTCAGAATCCACAGCGCCAGAAGGAAACGTTTCTCAATCACCATCCCTATTCTCGGACGGATGTGGCTGCGCGTCGAGAGGAGATTTTCTCCCTGGATAGTGCGTTTCGGCTGTCCATGCGGTCAGGTGGTTGTGGTTGCCCATTCGACGAGCACCTGTGACGACTCCACCCAAGAGAGGAATCGCCGGACCAAAGAAAGGGCGGCGATCGGCGTCGTCAGGAGGTGGTCGGCGCCGATTTCGCCAGGGCCGAAAGGGGCACCGGCTCCCCGGCGATCTCCACCTCGTATTTGGAAAGCAGACCCTCATAGAGAGCGTCTTTGGATCGGTCGGTCCGGGTTCGGTTGAAGTCCATCACCAGCCGGTCCCGGACCTCGGTCCAGTTCGGGATTCGGCCGTCGACCCGCTTTTCGAGATAGACGAGGTGGAGCCCGTAGCCGGAGAGGACAGGGCCCTGCCAGCCGGGTTCGAGGTCGACCAGGGTGTCGGCAAATTGTTGACCGAACGATCGCGCGACCTGGCTCGGTGGTGCGTCCCGGAAATCGTGACCAAGCATGAACCGATCGCCGCGTTCCGGGGCCCGTGCGGGTGGCGGGTCCTGGGCGCGAAGATCGGCGAGAATCGCGAGGGCGTCCGCTTCGGCCTCGTCGCCCCGATTGTCGATGTTGAAGTAGATGTGCGAGAAACTGACTTCGGGCGGGACGCGGTACTCCTCCTTGCGTTCGTCGAAGAAGGACTGGAGCTCTGTGTCGGTGGGATCCGCCAGCAGCGCGAGATCCTGGGAGAGCATCTCCATCTTCTGGACCATTCGCCGGCGCACCACCATATCGTTGGTGTCGAGACCGACAGCCAGCGCTTCCCGATAGAGGACCTCCTCCCGAACCCGCGCCTTGATCAGGTTCTCCAACTCGGTCTCGATGGGTGGCCGCTGCCACTGGCGCTCGAAGGTCGCCGAGAGCAGCTCGACATCGGTGGGAGTGAGCCGGATCGTCGCGCTCTCGTTGGAGGCCAACCGGTCGCTGGCCACAGCGTAGACGGCAAAGAGCGCAATCCCGAGGATGACGAACTGAAACAGGGGTTCCTTGATGAGCTTCATTTGAGTCTCTCCTGGTCGTGGATCTCGATGGAGCGGATCTTCCACGTCCCGTCCACCGGGGTCACCTCGATGAGTGCGTCATAGCGATTCTGTCGGAAGTGGCGGTGGCCGAAGTGGGTGACCATCCCGCCGACCGTCCACTCGCTGCGGACGGTAAAGCCCCGGTCACGGGTGGTGATCTCGCCCGCGGCGAGGACCTCCACCGCTTCCACCCGCGCCTGGGCTCCGCCCCGCTCCTCGATCTCGAGGGCTCGGCGCTGCTCGAGATAGACATCGGCGAGGGTGTCGCCGGTGACGCTGATGGCGAGTCGGTCGTAGATCAGTTCCTCACTTCGGAACTCCAGCGCACGGTAGATGTTGGGCAGCAGCCCGGCGAGGATCCGCCGCGCCTGGCGCTCGGTCGGGGTCCGCCCCGACGAGCCCGGGAGGGCGATGGCGGTTTCGACAAACGGTCCCGCCACCAGGGCCAAGGCGAGAACAACGCGTGCCGCGGCGAGGAAGGTCGCCGCCCGCTCGCGGCGGAGTCCGACGGCCACGAGGACGCCTGCGACCAACAACAGCGGCAACGAGAGCCACGGGACAGGAACCTCCACCGGCTCCACCGGGACCGCCTCGACGGTGGGGATGGGGTCCTCCATGAGGGCGTTCCGCCACTCCACGCTGCTTTCCTCGGGCGAGAGGGTGCTCGAGGTGACGTTCTCGGGATCGATGATGGTCGCCGGGATCGCCTCCATGACCGACGGAAAGCTTTTCCACTCGAGCGCCACCGATTGCGGCATCCCCGAGGTGGGGTAAGCGATGATGACGCCCACAAACGCATCGAGGATCAGCTCGTCAACCGGGTTCGGACGCGGCAGCGCCCCTGTTGGATCGACCGCCATGAAATCGGCTCGGCGGACCAGCGCCTCGTGCGGCTCGCCGTCGATGAGGATCTCGGCATTGTCGAGGACCAGCCGCGTCAGCCGCTCGGCGATGGCGGGTTGGTCACCGATTTCCAGCGTCCCTTCCGGATCGAGATCGAGTTCTTCGGCCAACCCGACGAGCCGCAGCATGACCTCGTGGCGGATCTCGAAGGGCTCCACCGAGAGAAAAGTCTGGATGGGTGCATTGGGCACCGAGGGCGCCACGCGGCTGGATCCCGGAGTGGCGGAGGACGGTCCGGCCGGGGATTCGGCGAGCATCCCGATCGAGGATGTTCTGGTATCGCTCCGGGTGACCCCGCCCTGCATCGCGATTGCAATGGCCATGGCCACCCCGGCGGCGCCGGCGCCGGTGGTGATGAAGCTGCGTCGTCGCCCGGCGCTCTTCACGACACCGCCGAGCAGCACCGTCAGACCGATCCCGATCACCAGGTGGACGGCGTCCATCCCAAGGACGGCGAGGAGTTGTGTTGTGAACCCTGTCTGACCATCGCCCAGATCGCCGCCCAGCATGGCCGCGAGACCGAACCCGTGAAACACACCAGCCAGGGCCACGGGCGCCCACATCCGATGGCGATCCTCATCCGCCTCGAGCACCTGACGCGCGAGGACGACGATCCCGATGATGAATCCGATCTGCGCGGCGGCCGCGCCGATCCCGGCGACGAGGCTCGAGCCCAGCGCACCGACCACCTGGCCCCCGGCGAAGACCGTCACCAGGGCGAGGGTCCGTTTCGAACTCCCCAGAAGCCCGAGGACGACCAGGAAAAGAAGATGGGTCCACGAAGATACCGCGTGACGTGCGCCTGTCAGGACAGCTCGTTGAATGTTCTCGAGGAGATCCGGCGCGGCCGTGCCCTCGGGGAGTTGCCATGACCCCTCGCCCTGGTTGAGCACGTGGGCGAATCGATCGCCCGAAAGGAGGTCGACGCGAATGACCGTGGTGAGGGAGAGATCGGGATAGGGATAGGCCATCCCGACCACCTGACCGGCGAGGCTGGTTTCACACCGCCACTGGGCTTCGAAGAGCCACGCTCCGGGCTGGTTGACGACCTCGGCGTCGTCGGTCGTGGGCCCGCAGGTCTCCGGCAGTTCGGGCGTCGGCACCGCGCGCGGAGGCAGAGCCTTGGGCACGCGCCACTGGACGGTGTAGATGTTCTCCTCGGCTTCGGTGATCTGCATGTGGACCGGTGGCCCCATGTCTGCGACGGCGACGCTCGCCAGAGCCAGGGTCAGCACAACGACACTGATCGACAGTCGCAACGGTGGGGGCGTGAGCTTCGGTTCAAACATCTCGGGAGATCCTAACCCAACAATGCTCGGATTCGGAGGCGATGGGCCCTTTTTGAGCGTAATCTCAGAGTTTTCTGATGACTCGCACTCCATCTTTGGCGAAGATGTGAACTGGATTCGTGAGACATATGTTGGAGGGTCGTGGAATGGTCGGCGACAGGATGGAAAAACCTCGTGCGCACAGGGTCGGGACACCGAACCCCTTGGGCGTCCTCGCGTTGGTGGTCTGTGCCCTCGCCGTCGGTTCCTGCCGTCAGGAGATCTCCCCTGACAGTCCGCTCGGAGCCCGGGTCTCTCTGGTTGGAGCGGGCGCCGGTTTTCCGGCCATGCTCTACCAGAGCTGGGCCATCGCGCTCTACACCGAGATGCCCGAGCTCAAGATCAACTACCAATCCATGGGCAGCGGCGCAGGGGTTAAGCAGGTGATCAAGGGAGTCGTCGATTTCGGCGGCAGTGATGTGGCGATGAGCGACGAGGAGCTCGCTCAGACAAAAGACGGTGTGCTTCTGCTGCCCATGACCGCGGGCGCGGTGGTGCTGGCGTACAACATCCCCGGTCTGGACACTCAGTTGCGGCTCTCTCGCGATACCTACACCGGCATCCTGCTGGGGAGGATCGACCACTGGCGCGACCCCGCGATCGCGGCGGACAACCCGGGCGCGACCCTACCGGACCTGCCGATCACCGTCGTTCACCGGTCCGACGGAGCCGGATCGACTGCAGTGCTGACCGCGCATCTCGCGGAGATCAGCGAGGAGTGGGCCGCCACTATCGGGATCGGCAAGAACGTCGACTGGCCTCGGACCGGTCGTTTCTTCGGCACCAAGGGAAATGATGGCGTCGTCATGCAGATCCTGCAGCTTCCCGGGGCCATCGGCTATCTCGACTATGCCTTCGCCGCCAACAACGATGTCGGTCTCACGGCCCTCGAAAATCGTGCCGGGAACTTCATACCTCCGACCCACACGGCCGCCGAGGCGAGCCTGGGGATGAGCGAGATGCCGCCCGACATGAGGCTCTTCATCACTGATCCCGACGGCCCGGACTCCTACCCCGTCGTCACCTACACATGGCTGCTGGTCTATCCCCACTATCCCGACCCGCTCAAGGCGAAGGCCATGGAGATCTTTATCGAGTATGGGCTCAACGAGGGTCAGGAGGTGGCGCCGGTGCTCGGCTACGCCCCGCTGCCGGATAAGATCCGTGAGCGCGTGGCCGCCATCGCCGACGGGATCAGCCCCGACTACGATCTGAACCTGGAGCCCGGGGGTGAGCAGTGAGCGCAGAGGGGACACGGAGTCGTCGGACATCGGTGAGCGAACGGCGTCTCGATCGGGCCCTGCTGACGGTTTCGCAGATGGCGGCCGGTTCGATGCTGCTCGTGCTGGCGGCCATCGGCGTTGCGGTGGTCTTCTTCGCGTGGCCGGCGATCAGGGAGTTCGGCCTCGGTTTCGTGGTTTCGACGACGTGGAGCCCGGCCGCGGGGCGCGAGTCGTACGGCATTCTGCCGATGATTTACGGCACCCTCGCCAGCTCGAGCCTCGCCCTGCTCCTCGCCGTGCCCCTTGGCCTCGGAGCTGCGATCTTCCTCAACGAGGATTTCCTGCCCGAGCGTCTTCGCAGCGTGTTGATCTTTCTCGTCGAGCTGCTGGCGGCCATCCCCAGCGTCATCTACGGATTCTGGGGGATCTTCGTCGTCATCCCCCTCATGCAACAGCTCGGTGAGTGGTTGCACTCGAATCTGGGCTGGATTCCGCTCTTCTCCACCTCTCCCATCGGCCCCGGCCTCCTCCCGGCGGCGGTTGTGCTCGCAATCATGGTTCTGCCGATCACCACCTCGTTGTCCCGAAGCTCGCTCGCGGCTCTCCCAGCCGAGCTGAGGGAGTCCGCACTCGCTCTCGGGGCGACCCGCTGGGCGACAGTTTTTCGGGTGCTGATCCCCGCCGCCTTCTCGGGCATTGCGGGCGGGGTACTGCTGGCGCTCGGCCGCGCCATGGGCGAGACCATGGCCATCACCATGCTCATCGGCAACTCCAACAAGCTGAGCCCATCATTGCTGGCACCGGCCAATACCATCGCCTCGCTACTGGCCAATCAGTTTGCCGAGGCCAAGGGCCTACAGGTCAACGCGCTGATGTACGCGGCGTTGGCGCTGCTGCTGATGACATTCGTGGTCAACGCCCTGGGTCACCGTATCGTCGAGTCGGTGCGCGAAAGGAACAGCTGAGTCATGGCCGGGAAGACAAATCAGTCCTCGTTGGACAGATCATGGCGCAACCGGCGCACGATCGTCGGCTCGATCATGACGACCGTGGCAGGATCGTGCCTCGTCATCGCGCTCGTCCCCCTCGTGTGGGTGATGGGTTTCGTGACCGTTCGAGCGGTCGGCCGGCTCGATCTCGATCTGCTCACCCAACTGCCGCCGGCGCCGGGCCTCGAAGGGGGTGGGATCGCCAACGCACTCATCGGCACGCTGATGGTCCTGCTGGTGGCGACGGTCATCTCGGTACCGATCGGTGTTCTGAGCGCCCTCTATCTTTCCGAGTTCGACCAGGGTGGGCCCTGGACCCGGCGGGTTCGATTCGCCACCAACATCCTCAGCGGCGTGCCGTCGATCATCGCCGGGCTCTTTGTCTTCGGGCTGATGGTCAGATCGGGGTTGACGGGATACTCGGCTTTCGCGGGTGGCGCGGCGCTGGCGCTGGTGATGTTGCCGACCATCGTCCGGACGGCGGAGGAAGCGCTGCAGCTCGTGCCCCAGGATCTTCGGTGGGCGGCGCTGGGGTGCGGCGCCACGCGGTTCCGCACCGTCAAAGAGATCGTGCTCCCGGCGGCGGCCCCCGCAATCGTCACGGGAGTCTCGTTGGCCACCGCGAGAGCAGCGGGAGAGACCGCGCCGCTGATCTTCACAGCCCTCTTCTCACCGTACTGGCCGGAGAACTTCCGTGAAGCTGTCGCCACCCTCTCGGTACTGGTCTACAACTTCGCCTCGGTTCCCTTCACTGCGCAGCAGGATCTGGCCTGGACCGCGGCCTTCATCCTCATCCTCGTCGTCCTGATCACCAAAATCCTGGCGACCATCGCCGTTCGGAAAAGACAATGACCACACTCAAGGCAACCGATCTGCAGATCTTCTACGGCAAGCACCACGCCGTCCGCGATGTGACCATCGAGATCCCCGAGAACCGGATCACGGCGTTGATCGGACCCTCGGGGTGCGGCAAGAGTTCGGTGCTGCGCTGCTTCAACCGGCTCAACGATCTCATCCCGGGGTTTTCGCTCGACGGGGAAGTCACCTTCAACGGTGAGAATCTCTACGCCCCCCACATCGACCCGGTCGAGGTCCGCCGACGCATCGGGATGGTCTTCCAGAAACCCAACCCTTTTCCGAAGTCGATTTATGACAACGTCGCGTTCGGCGCACGGATGACGCAGTACACCGGCGATATGGACGAGCTGGTGGAAAGCAGTCTCAAACGCGCCTTTCTGTGGGACGAGGTCAAGGACAAGCTCACCAAGAGCGGGCTTTCACTCTCGGGCGGACAGCGACAGCGGCTGTGCATCGCGCGAACCCTGGCGGGCGATCCCGAGGTGCTTCTGATGGACGAGCCGACATCGGCGCTCGACCCGGTGTCGACCGAGAAGATCGAAGAACTCATGCTCTCGCTGAAGACCGACTACACCATCGCCATCGTGACCCACAGCTTGCCCCAGGCACGCAGGATCTCCGATGTCACCGTCTTCCTCAACACCGAGGAGAGGGGATCGGACGGCATCATCGGCTACCTCGCGGAGACCGACGAGACCGAGGTCCTCTTCGAGAACCCCCAGCTCGAGGTGACGAAGGCGTATGTGACGGGGCGATTTGGATAGGGCTTGAGGGCTTGAAGACCTCAAGCCCTCAGGACTCTGCCGGCTTCGAGCGTGTGAGAAAGACCCCCCCCAACACGATCGGCACCTGCACCAGGAAGACGATCAAGGCAAAAGCCGCGAGTTCCGGCCGATCCAATACGACGAGACCGACGAGCGCCATGATGGCGTTGTTGCGGCAGGAGTACTCAATGGCGACTGTATATCGCTGTCCGCGGTCGGTTCGCATCATCGCCGCGACCGCGAACCCGATGCCGGCGGCCAACAGGACCCAGACCACCGAGACCGAGACCGCCCAGCCGAGGTGTTCGAAGACAAAGCTCCGAAGCCCGACCATCACCGCCAGAAAGGTCGCAAAGATCGCCGCGTCTCCCACCCGCCGCGCCCGGGTCATGTGACGCGTGGCGGCGTCAGGCCACCTCGACCTCAGCCACATTCCCAAAACGGTCGGCAGCAGAAGAAAGGCAAAGAGCTGCAGGATCATCGGTAACACCGGCACCGTGACGTGTGCGGCGTCGTTCAGGATGAAGCGGAAACCGATTGTGGTGATCAGCGGCATCTTGAGCATGGCGATGGCGATGGAGATCGATGTCAGGGTCATGGAGAGCGCCACATCGGCGCGAGCGATCAGCGCGTAGTAGTTGGAGATCGCACCGGCCGGGCACGCTGCCAGGAGGACGACCCCGGCTGCGATCTCGATCGGAAGCGGGAGGAGCGCCACCAGTGTCCAGGCAATGACCGGCAGCAGGAGCCACTGCCCGGCGATCGAGCCGGCCACGATCTCGGGACGCCGCACGACCCCGGCGAAGTCGCCTGGTTTGAGATCGAGACCGACGACCACCATGATGAAAAAGGTGCAGACCTGGATGATGATGCCGATGGTGATTCCCTCCGCTGTGTTTCAGCAGGATATCAACCCTTCTCACATGAGACCAGGGTGATTCGGGTCGGTGGGAATTCCATCGCATGGAGGGACCTCGAGGCCATGGAATCCAGGCAAACCCTCGAGGCGATGCGGGGGCGGGGATCAACCCCTCCCCTACGATTCAGTGGTGCGGTTCTCCGCCGCGCCCAGCGGCGCCGCGAAAAAGAATGGCGCAGTCCAGATCATCAGCATCACATTGATATCCTTGGCCGAAAGGACGACAACCACGCTGTACCAGGCAAACGCGACCCGCGGCGCCCAGGCTCGGTAGATCTCGTAGATTCGATCCCCGCCGGCGGTCGGTGTGATGCTGTTGAGGATCACGAGTAACAGGGCCAGATAGCAGTTCACGGTCCCGTAGAAGATGTGATTGTTGTCCTCGATCCAGCCGGTGAGCGAAATCGGGTAGAAGATCAGACCCAACGAGAGGAAGATCACCACCCATGACTGGGCTATGGAGAAGCTGTCCGGGCTGAACCTGAGGAAGTGCTGGAAGTTCATCCAATAGACCATCACGTGGAAGAAACACAGGATCGCCATGAAGATCGGAAGCGGCTGATCGAAGAACGAGGAAGCGTGGGACCAGCCGAGGCGGATGATGAGAAAGACCGTCGCCAGTACGGTCGCGGCGTTGAAGAACCGGATGACCTGCTCGGCCTGCACCGGAGAAAACAGCTGAGATCGCTTCATCACTGTTCCAACAGCGTGAATCGAATCGTCGCTCGGATAAAGAAGTCCCATTGGGTCCGTGGCCGGGCCGTCCCGATCTGTTGCTGCAGCTCGGTGCGCCGGCGGATACGGGTCTCCAGCAACGGGAACTTCTTCGATCGCCAAAGGTGTCGAAGCTCGATGAGCTCGTGATTCGGCCGGTACTGCGGCGCGAGCAGCCAGCCCGCTCCGGTGCGGGCGTAGTTGAGTCCGATCGAGTGGCCGGGGAAGAAGTCCATGGCGCTGGCGACGATGTTCCAGGCAAAACCGTTGACGTCACCGGTGCCGGTCAGGTCCATGGCTGCATAGGTAGGTGTCTCGGGCGCGTAGCCGATCTCCGGGCCCCCTCGAAACCGCAGTCCTTCCTTGCCTGGCGGCCAGACAAACATCAGCCGTCCGACAAAGCCCCAGTAGTCGACCCGCCGTCCCTCAGGATCGCCGTCCTTGAGCAGGGAAGCCGGGAGATAGCTGATGTCGAAAGCGCGTTGAACAAGCGCGCCCTTGTTCTCGAAGTTTTCGAGGGCCAGAAAATACGTGAGCCGGGCGTCGTCGTTGTGGAAGTCGAGCGGATCTCGCCGCACACCGGTGGGTCCGGACTCCGGGTTGACCTGGAGGACGAAGCTCGATCGCCATCCTCCGGTCTTGAGCGTGGCCTGGAGTCCATCGGTCCAGTTGACCCGCCAGTTGTGGCTGTTGTTCCGGTCGAGGCTCTTGGCGTAGACGCCGCCGCGGAGCTGAAATCGAGTCTGGAGGCGTCCCACCGCCAGACTGAAACGGTCCTTTCGCTGCCAGCGGAGATAGAGCTGGTCGAAGCCGAAGGTGCCGGACTCGAGATCCGAACCTTCCGGGTTGTTACCCGGCAGGATGAAGTTGGGGTTGAAGTTGCCGAGAAAACCGGTTCCCGCAACCCGGGTGCCGACGCTCAGCCATCGGTTGATACCGAAATCGACGCCGATCCGGGCTCTGATTCCGGGAGCCATGTCGCTGCTTGTCGAGCCGTCGCGGGACTCCTCGTGCAGACCATCCAAAATCGGACGAAGATCGCCGGATATCTTCCAGCCCTTCTTCTGTAACCCCATGCTGACGGTCGATTCGGTCTGGATGTCGGGGGTGTCGTCCTGGATGTCGTCCCAGGTCGTCTCATCGGGCTCGGCCTCGAGCGAGAAGAGGAGGGCCTCGTCCTCGAGCCGCGCCCGCTCTTCTGATTCTCGCTGGGTCTGGAGCCCAGCCTCTCGGCGCGCCGTTTCGCGGGCCTCGCGTAGTGCGAGTAACTCCTCTTGCCGGAGGCGCTCGGCCTCGCGTCTCTGCCGCGCCGCCGCCGCCCGGCGCTGTTCGGCCGCTTGCTCCACCCTGGCGAGGTGGGCCTCCTCGTCATCTCGTCGTTGGCGCTCGTCCTCTTTGTGAAGCGCGAGCGCGGCCTGCCGTTGGGCCTCGGCCTCTGCGAGGGCCTGTTTCTGTTCGACGAGGATCTGCCGAAGCATTTCCTGCGCCTGCGCCTGCGTTTGCCCGGCCTGGGTCGCGGTTGTGTCCTCAGCGGCAACCGGAGTTGCCGTCGGTTTCTTCGTGACCGCCCGCTTGACGGCCTCTCTGACCGGGCGGTCATCCTCTCGAGCACCGCATCCGGAGATCACGAGCAGCAAAACCACCGCCAAGATGGCGGTGGTTCCCACGATCGCCGTTCGGCGTCGAGTCGGTTTGGTGTTCGGTTCGGTGCTCATTCTTCCCGATTATCACCTGAAGTCGAAGTTGTGGGTGTAGAAAACCTGGAGTCGGAAGAAATCTCCCGGCGAGCGGTGCTGCCAGAGGAGTCCGAGCTGGAGGGTGGCCTGGTGGGTGAACTTCCGCCCCCATGCTGCGTAGAGCCGGTTCTGCTCCAACGATGGCTCGCCGCCCTGGTTGACAAAGAACTCGTTGTAGATGTTGACGAAGTTTGTGCCGGGGACGAGCTTTGTGTTGTTGATCGGAAAGGTGATCTGAAACCGATACCGCTCGCGGGTCGCAAACTCGGTCTCGTAGAAGTAGTCTAGCCACCGTTGTTCGAAACGGAAGCGGTGCTCCACGAACGCCCGTCCCCAACGGTGGCGATAGACGAACTGTTGGTAGATCCGGTCTTCCGAACGCGTCCGACCGTCACCGGCTGAGCCCTCGAACGGCCAGACATTGGTGTGGAGAACGCCGAGCCCGACCGTCATCTTCGGGTTGATGTCGTAGTGGCCAGCCGCGCGGAGCAGGACCTCCTCGAGATTGCCAATGGGTTCCCACAGACGAAGCTGACCATCTGTGAAGAGACTCCAGCGGTCGGAGAAGCGCAGGGTGCCGTTGTAGATGAACCAGGTGCCGAGCTCGTTCTCTGGATTCTCCTGGGCGTCTGCCGGGATCGCGATCGTCGCGATCAGCACCAACAGAACCCAGACGCTTCGCCATTGCCGCCTCATCGGTCAGCCCCTGCGTGTCGGTGCCGGTCGGACCTCAGAACCTCCACTGGAGGTTCCCGGCGATGCCCAGGTAGCTGTTGCTCTTGTAGTGTCCGACGAGCTCGCCGAGCAGCCCGCTGGAATCGATGGGAGCCTCCCCGAGATCGGCCCAGAGAAGTTGCACGCCCCAACTGAATCGGTCACTGGTTTTGTTCTGGACGCCTGCTGCGAGACGGAGCTGGGTGTCCACCGGGAGGTCGGCGGTGCGGTCTTCGGCCTTGGTCGGTGAGGTGTCGTAGTTGACGCCGAACCGGAGCAGCCAGGGATCGCTCAGCCGGAGGTGAACACCGGCGCCGATGCGGTAGGTGTCGTCCCAGTTCCGCGGCAGCGCCGCCGGGCCCGCTTCACCGACCGAGACAAACTGGTTTTTGAGCGCGCTCCAGTCCTCCCAGCCGAGGGTGCCGACGATGGCGACGGTGGGCGAGATGTCGTGGTGGATGCCCAGCCGCAGGGTCTGGGCGAGGGTCAGGGTGGTGTTTGCGGGAGCCGTCAGATCGCGCGGGGTTCGGGTGATGTCTCCGGCATAGTCGAATTCGGTCTCGGAGACATACGAAAGGCCGATTCGTGTGGACTTGCTCGGCTCGAACATCATCGACAGGTTGAACGAGACCTGGGTGTCCGTGCCGTCGATGCCGATCTGCGAGCCGGGGAGAAGACCCTCGAGCTTGAGATCGAGGGAGGTGGCGACGATGTTGAGCCCACCGCCGATGGAGAACCAATCGTTGACCCGGTACGCCAGGGTCGGCGAAAGGGACAGGGCCAGGATCTCGGTGGACTGGACCTGTTTGCGGCCCGCCCAATCGAGATCGTAGTCAAGCGCCGCACCGGCGGCCCCGTAGAGCGCGAGACCGAGCTTGAAGCGGTCCGAGAAGCTGTGGACCCAGGCCACGGTGAGAATCGGGATGGTGCCCCCCGCGTCGCCGCCGTTGCCGCCAGAGAAGGTGGTCGCCGGATCGAGCTCGAACTCGACGGTGGCGAGCAGCGCCCCGGCGGCGACGATCACCTGGTCGCCTTCGAGCCGGGTCATCCCGGCCGGGTTGTAGAAGGGAATGGCGGTGCTCGCATCGAGCGCCGACGCCTCGGCTCCTGCTCCCGCGGTGCCCATCTCCGGGGTGCCGTACTCGTTGGCGTAGATGCCGCCGGCGGTCGCCGGGCCGGCGAATGCGGCGATCAGGAGCGCCACGGTCGCGGCTGTAATGAGTGTGGTCTTGCAGATCTGCCGCCCGTTCCGGGTTTGTACTTGCATTGTTTGCCTCCAGGCATCGTGCTCAATTGAATCTATCGCCGGTGGCAACACCATGTCCTCAAGAAGTATTCATGCTTCTGTCAAAAATTCATACCGGGATGGTTCCATTGCGGGAATCCGCCGGTTTCTCGGTTCTTTGAGAATCTCTTGACGACAATTCGTCGATCGGTCGCGATACTCGAAGACCTAAGAAGGAGGTCCATCTCATGAACCGCTACCAGAGTGTTTCTCGAACGATTGGGTGTCTCGCCATCGGGATGCTGCTGCTCGCCACACCGTCCTGGGCCCAGAAGGTGACGATCGACTATGCCCACGATTTCGACTTCGAGTCGACGAAGACCTTTCTCTATGTGGATTCTCCGGGCACCAACCCTTCGGACCAGCTGTTGTCGAACCGGATCGTCGACGCCATCAAGCGGGAGCTGGTGGAGGCCGAATTGACGGAGGTTTCGGAGGGCGGTCCCGAACCAGACCTCGTCATCACGTACCACGTGACGACCCAGGAGAATCAGAGTTTGTCATCGACCACCATGGGCGCGGGCGGGCCGCACGGGATGGCCATGGGTCGCGGCGGCAGGGGGGCCGGATGGGGCGCCTGGGGCGGCGGGGTCGGGATGGCCACGACCACGACCCGAGTCCACACGTCGCTCGAAGGGACCCTTATCGTCGATGCCTACGATCCCGTCACCGAGCAGCTCGTTTGGCGGGGCTCAGGGGTCGTGAACGTCAAGGACAAACCCGAGAAACGCACCAAGCAGATCGACAGCATCCTCTCCAAGCTCGGCAATCGCTGGGACAAGATCCTCCACGGCAAGGGAAAGTAGCCCCTCGGTTTCCTCCAAGGAACCGTAGGGGAGGGGTTACGGCGTCGTGGAAACGGCTTGTGACGTCACCCCACCTGCGCGTGGGCCTCAGCCAACCCACCGCCATTTCCGGCTCGACCTTGGTCGAGCCGGAAAGTCCCTTGGCAAGGCCCACGTGGCGCAGCCGGCGCGACGTTGATCCCCTCCCCACCACGAACTTCGTTTGCCCGACTATTTCTTGGGCTTTTTGGCGAGCTTGTCGAGCTCCTTGCGCAGGGTCTGGGCCTGATCCCGCGCCCACCGCTCGACATCGGCCCACACCGTCGCAGCGTTGGTCGGCGAGGCATTGACCTGGTTCATCCGGTATGGCGGTTGAATGAGCCGGCGGTCGCCGACACGGGCCTGGATGATCCCGGTTTCGGCGTCGATGAGCTCGAAGAAGAAGGTCGCCTCACCGACCGAGGTCAAGTGGATGTTCTCCTGTCGGGTGACGTTTGGTGGGACGTTTGAGGCGATGTCGAGAACCGCGCCTCGAACCGCAAGGGTGCGCGGGCCGATGGAATCGACGATGTCGAACTGTTTGCTCCGGCCGAGCTCCTTGATGACCACCTCGGTGACGATCTTCTCGAACTCGTTCTTGCTCTCCTCTGAAACCGCGAAGGGGCCCTGGTCACGGCGTGACGTGGCGATGGTGGTGCGATTCGTCTTGTCCTCGATTTCGCGGAATTGGAAAACAGCCTGCCACGGATAGAGGTTGTCGTACTTGCTGATATCCGCATCAGGGTGGATCCAGACGCCGCCCCACTTCTTGCTCTTTTCCTGCACCAGGTCCTCGGCACCGGAAACTTCGACGGTCTTGGTTTCCTGCTGAGCAGATGCCGCGATTGACACGAGAACGACGACGGCCACGAATAGCATTCGATACTTCAGGATTCTCACGAGTTACCTCCAAGGTTGAGATCGTTGCCCCCAACGTAGTTTCAGGGAAAGACCAATGCTTGAAAGACTCTTGAAGTATTCATGAATCTTCCATCTCGCCACGCCCCTGAAGGGGGATCAATGACTGCGGCAGGGATATTCGCCACGAGGAGATCGAGGCATTTAGTGGGAACGATTGAAACCCGCCCCTACGATTCCTTCTTGCCCTGTCCGTAGTTCATGAAGAAGGCGAGCGCGACCACCACCGCGGCAATGCCGCCTCCATAGCTGAGCAGCGCATCGGGAGTGTCGCCTCCGGCGGCGTGGCCGAGGAAGGCCACCGCGAGGGCGGCGACGATGACGCCGATGATCTTGTCCTCGAGGTCCTTGAGCGAGTTGATGGTCAGTCGAATGGGCACCTTCAACCTGGTCTCCGGATCGGCGATGAAGAGCTTGTAGATCCCGACGGCGGCGATGTAGGCAATGGCGCCGATCAAGAAGAGATCGATGGTCTCGATGACCGACAGCGACATGACCTTGGCCGCCTTGGCAGAGGCATCGCCCTTTTCAATGACCTCAATGCCACCGGTGATGATCCGGGCGAATCCCATCACCACCACCCCCGCGGTGAGAATCAGGCACCCGATGACCGGAATCACCATCAGGAATCGGCAAGCCGTAATCATTCGAATCAGCATCGGTTCACCTCCGTGGGCTCGATTTGATGGGACCATTTTGCGCAAGCGTGGGCGTGGTGTCATCAAGGAAGGTTCAGGATTTGGTCAAAAACATGCGCCACTCGTTGCTCGTCATCCCCGTCCGCTCGGTGAGCAGCGCCACCGAGTCATCGAGAGGAAGACACCATCGTAGCGATCACATGAGCAGGCTGGAAGCCTGCTCCACAATGCGAGGCTGCGATGAGTTGTGGAGCAGGCATCTTGCCTGCTCTTCAGAAACGACCCGAACTGAAGATCGTCTCCTCGGATTCAGAGTCAGCACCGGTTTGGCGGTGCCACGGAACGGGAACGAGCTACGAGAAACGAGTGACGGGAGCCGAGCGCACGAAAAAACGGGGAGGGCATCAGCCCTCCCCGTGTGGTTTCGTTTCCGATCGCTCGCTACGGCGTGTACCAAACCGCCGACGTGTAGGCCCGGTCCTGGGTGGAGGTTGGGACGTTTTTCGGTGGCTCGACACCGAAGTACGCGGCGTCGTAGGTGGTCCAGCGCGGGGTCGGGATCTCGAGCACGCGGACGTAGTAGAACGCGCTCTCCGAGGCGTCGAAGTCTGGATCTTCCCAATAAGTCGCGAGGACGGCGTCACCGATGGTGTTGGAGTAGGTCGCGGTCTCGACATCGACGGTGGAGCCCACGGGAGTCTTGCAGCGACCGTCGGAGCCGACCTTCCGGCCGTCGGAGACGGCGACGTCGTAGATCCGCTCGTGGGTCTCGCCGTCGGAATCGAGCCAACCCTTGATGACCTGGATGCGGTCGAGGTTGGCGCCATCGGGGTCACGCAGCGCGCGGATGAGGAAGCGCGGCGCCTTGCCCGCCGGGGCATTGCTCAGCTCGCCGCCCATGGGCACGCCGTGGGTGTAGCCGTACTTGGCGAAGTCGGCGCGGCCGATCTCGGCCTCATCAAGATCCCAGCCGGCAAAGAACCGCACCCGCATCCGGGTTCCGGTGGTGGCGTAGGTCTCTTTGCGCTTGAAGGCGTCGATGACGGCCTGACGGGTGTTCTCCCGGGCCCAGGCGGCGGTGAGACCCGAAGCGAGCTCCTGCGAGGTGAAGATTCGAAGAGCCTCTTCATCTGCGGGGATGACCTCGTAGTCGTGACGGTCGCCCTTGGGCTCGGTCTTGGCATACTTGCCGAAGTAGTTCTCCTCGCGCGAGGTGGCGAGGCCGGTGTGGGTGTCGGTGGCGGCGGTCATCCCGAACTGGAAGGGGTTGACACCGAGCTTGGCGCCGAGTTTGAGACCGACCTTGAGGGCCGATCGGCCGTACTCGTACTGGAGCATCCAGTCCTCTTTGGGGGCCGAACCGGTGAGGTTGGCCACATCCCAGTTCTCGTAGTCGGCGAACTCGTCCTCCGGCGACAGGAATGGGTGGGTCTCGCCGTCACCCTTCATCTGGGTGACCTCGATGATCGGCTCCCACCGTATGCGAGCCTCGGCGTAGGCTCTGGTCATGGGATTTCCCTTGAAATCATTCGGCGAGAACATGGTTCCGTTGGACACGTTGCCGTTGTGCGGGACCGCGACCACGGTGCCGCCGGTGGAGGCTTCGTAGTTGGCCAGATACTTCCAGAGATCTTCCGGATCCTCGCTATCGAAGACGCCGTAGGGGAGGACCTGGCTGGTCTTGTCGGCGCCATCGGCGAACATCACCACCCGGTGGATGTTGTTGCCGTTGGGTAACGACGACCACTCGAATCCGATCATCGCTGAAAACGTCCCCGGTTGGTTGTACTCGTCGGCGGTGTGGACAAAGCTGTTCCAGATCGAGCGGGTCGCCTCATCGGAGGCGAACTGGCTCGTGCCAGTGGACGCGTCGTTGAGGATTGACCCGAAGGCCTCCATGGCGGATTCGCCGCCCGCGTTGAACTTCTCGTACAGCCATTTGCCGTACGGATCGGCGAGGAGTATCGGATCCGCGTCGCGGATCATGGGTGCCAGCCCGATGTACTCGGCGTGGTCGGTCACGAACAGGAAGTCGAGGGGTCGGACCAACTGCACCCGTTGCCCGGTGTTCGAGATGACCGTCTCGCCCCTCGCGAACCGGTAGGCATCGTCGACGTCCAACGTCGTTCCGAGCAGGCCGGCGTCGGGCGAGTACTTGGTGTGCAGGTGGGTGTCGCCGAAGAGCACCTGGTCGGGATAGGCGCGGCCGGCGTACGGCGAGTAGTCGCTGCTCGGGGTGAGGTCCTCGGGGTCAATCTTCTCACCGGGCTCGAACGCAAAGGCCGGTGCGGCGAAGGCGATGGCTGCGAGGGCGATCATCGCCAATCGGGCTGTGTTCGCTTTCATGTCTTCCTCCCTATCGGAATGAGATTTTCGTGATTGAAATGGGTCTTCGTGGATTGCATCGCATTCAGTGTGTTTCAATCGACTCGTCGAATCATCAAAGAAAACTGAAGCTGTCTTGAAAGATCATTTAGACTGCAATGGAAATGACCGACGACATCCGAGATATCAGTTTTCCTCCGTTCCGTCTCGATCTCCGGGCGCAACGCCTGGTGCGGGGCTCGGAGGCCATCAACATCCGTCCAAAGATGTGGGAGCTTCTGAGATTCCTGGCGGAGCGCCCGGGCGACCTCGTCACCAAGGAAGAACTCATGGAGGCCGTGTGGGGCGATGTCACGGTCACCATCTCGAGCCTCAATCAAGCGGTGCTCGAGCTCCGCCGGATTCTCGGCGACGATGCGCGCGAACCGCGTTTTATCGAAACCGTTCATCGCAAGGGCTTCCGGTTCATCGCGGCCGTCGATCACGCCGCCGTTCACGGTTCTCCGGGTTCGGATCGCCGCGAGAGGAGAGATCCACCGACCGGGTTCTTCGGACGTGAGCCCGAGCTCGAGCGGTTGGACGCGGCACTGGATCGGGCGCGCTCGGGGAGTCGTCAGGTCGTATTCATCACCGGCGAGCCGGGGATCGGCAAATCGAGCCTGCTCGATGTCTTTCTCGGTGGCCTCGACAGCAGTGAGGTCTATGTCGTCGGTGGCCGCTGCATCGAACTGCTCGGGGAGGGCGAGGCCTACCTTCCGGTGCTCGAGGCCATCGACCGGTCGGCGCGCGGCGACCACGGCCGAGCCTTGAGGTCGTCGTTCAAACAATACGCGCCAACCTGGATGGCGCAACTCCCTTGGCTGCTTGAAGAGGATGGCGGGGAAGCTGGACCGCTCGCGGGCTCGCCGATCCGGATGCTCCGCGAGTTCTGTGTTGCGGTGGAGGCGTTGTCGAACGATCGACCAATAGTGTTGTGGCTGGAAGACCTGCACTGGAGTGACCCTGCCACCGTCGACCTGCTTGGGATGCTGGCTCGCCGAAAAGATCCGGCGAGGCTCTTGGTGATCGGAACCTACCGCCCGGTCGACGCCGCCATGCGCGATCACCCCATTGCCCCGCTGAAGCGGGACCTCGTTCAACAGGGCGCGGGTCGCGAGCTTTCCGTCGAATCGCTGGACGAGGCCGGGGTTGCCGGGTTCGTCGCGGAGCGATTCCGAGACCTCGGTGACGACGGAGAACTCACCCGCGATCTTTTCGCTCACACCGACGGCAACCCTCTGTTTTTGGTCGCCATGACGGATCTGATGGTGTCCCGAGATTGGTTGAAGAGGGTCGACGACGGTTGGGAACTGGCGGTTTCGCCGAAGTCGATCCACAACGAGTTGCCGGAGAGCCTGCGGAGCATCGTCGAGGGTCGGCTCGAGGGGATGACGGAAGCCGAAGCCGCGGTTGTCGAGGCGGCGAGCGTCGTGGGTGAGTCATTTGCCTCCGGTACGGTGGCCAAGGTGCTCGGCACGGAGGGGGAGGCGTCCGAAGCGGTGTGCGACCGGCTCGCCCGATGGGGTGGTGTCATCCGTACGATCGATGCGAGCCGGCAGCTGGATGGTCAGGAAAGTCCAGGGTTCGAATTTCTCCACCAGGTTTTCAGGCGGATTCTCTATGACGGAATCCC
>Ga0209344_10001536_pt1 | contig 29449 bp, 26 predicted proteins | sample Cruoilmetagenom6_FD_187293 | JGI IMG/M metagenome (GOLD analysis project Ga0209344, IMG submission 187293) | Oil polluted marine microbial communities from Coal Oil Point, Santa Barbara, California, USA - Santa Barbara Oil Seep Sample 6 (SPAdes)... | ecosystem: Environmental > Aquatic > Marine... | reverse complement strand
CTTTAAGTACGTTCAGGATCTATTGGCGCCCGCCTCGACGATATTTGGCTTTTCACCCGTCTGGGCCGTACTGGTGCCGACTTTGGCGTGCGCCGGGGTCGGGATCTACTTTCTACGTCGCAATGGTTAATACCGCCATGGTTAGCCAGCTCTGCCTCTTATCGCTCAGAAACAGCCAGGAACCACGAGAGAACTATGCAAACACGACGCTTTACTCAGTTGGACAGCGTATGGCCCGCCGGCCTTGGCCGGCGACTGGGCGCGATGCTGTATGACGGCTTTTTGGTCACCGCGATTTGGATTGCGGTGACCGTCGTGCATATGCTGTTTTTCCGCTATGTGCTTGGTCAACAGCCCGAAGAGATTGGCTCTACGGCCAGCGATGTTTTGAGTTTGCAGCTCTTGCTGGTGTTTTTTGTCACGCTGTTTTTTGTTTTCTCCTGGTCGCGCGGTGGGATGACCTTGGGTATGCAGGCGTGGCGATTACGGGTGCAAACGGTAGACGGGTATTCACTCAACTTGAAACAGTGCCTTATCCGCTGCGCGGTGGCGTGGCTCTCACTACTGGCATTTGGTTTGGGCTACTTATGGGTGCTGTTTGATCAACAGCGACGTAGCTGGCCGGATATTGCTTCCAACACGCAAACGGTGGTTTTGCCGAAAAAATAATTTCAGCTGGTACGGGGCAAAAAGTGCTTTTACGCCAGACCGTTATCTTGCTGCTCTTGCTTATTAAGACGAATGGATAGCAAAAAGCACTCATTTCTACTTGATAAGATGTATGCGAATCATTTACATTCATCTCATGACTTTTATGAGGTGTCGCCATGTACGTTTGCGTGTGCAAGGGAGTAACCGATCATCAAATTCGCCAGCACGTTAGCGACGGAGCGCGCAGCTGGCGAGAAGTACGCGAGGCAACCGGCTGCGCAACGCAGTGTGGTAAGTGCGCGTGCTACGCTAAATCAATTACCCGCGATGCCGTTCAGGAAGCACGTCAGGAAGCCGATATGGGCCTTGCCTACGCCGTGTGACGCGAATCACTATTGTTAGGGTTATCTTTAGCAAATAACTGATTTGCTTGAACTTTTAATCATCTTATCTATACTCTCAGAAACGCTGGGAGTATAGCTATTTGCGTCTATGCTCTTCTCCAAACGTAACTGCTTGATCGTATTGTCTAAACTAGATTAAACATCAGCATTACAGTAGAAAAGGTGACGTTATGAAAGGTGATACGAAAGTTATTGAGCATCTTAATAAGGCGCTCGGCAACGAACTGGTTGCGATCAATCAGTACTTTTTGCACGCCAAAATGTATAAAGATTGGGGTCTGAAAGCCCTCGCCAAATGGGAATACGATGAGTCCATCGAAGAGATGCAGCACGCTGACAAGATCATCGAGCGCATTCTATTCCTGGAAGGTATCCCCAACCTGCAAGACCTTGGCAAGCTGCACATTGGCGAAAACGTCAAAGAGATGCTCGAAAGCGATCTGAAGATTGAGCACGACGGCCGCAACGACTACATCGAAGCCATCACCTATTGCGAAAGCGTTAAAGATTACGTGACTCGCGATATGCTGCGTGACCTGCTTGCTGATGAAGAAGACCATATCGATCACATCGAAACAGAGCTTGGTTTGATCGACAAGGTAGGTATTCAGAACTACATGCAGCGCCAAATGCAGATGGCAGGCGACGAGTAAAACGCTATCGCGCGTATGTATAGAAACAAGCTAGCAACCAAAACTAGCTAAAAAGCAGCCAGTCAGGGCTAACTGACTGGCTGCTTTCGTTCTAAAGTCTCCTTTAACCTATCGATTTTCCCGCTTCCCTTTTCCCCTATGTGCTCCTTCACTACTTACCCATCTAACATTTTCCCGGCAACCTGCGTCTAGCGCTGAGGTGTGCCGATAGCCAGCGGCGCTAACTTAGCCAGTCAGTGTCATAAGCCTGACATCGTCATGGTGTTGGATAGTTAATCGGACATAGCAAGTTTAATAACTTAATCAGTCGTTTCTGAAGCTTAAGCAAGGGATTAACTCCATCATGATACTCAAACGCAGACCAATCCTGTTGGCGCTGGCTGCTGTGCTGGCCGCTACGCAAGCGGCAGGCGCGGCAGATAAACATTTCAACCGCATCGCCAGCTTCGCGGTTCCCGATAACATGGCCGAGGGCGAAGATCGTACACGCGAGACCGCGCCTGAAATCATTGCTGCCTCCGGTGATGGCATGACGCTGGTGTATACCGATAGCCCGCTGGGCGTGATCGGGCGCATTGATATCAGCGACCCGGCTAATCCGCAACCGCTGGGTAATATCGTTATGGACGGCGAGCCTACAGCTGTATCGGTGCTCGGCAATATGGCCTATGTCGGAGTGAATACATCGGTTTCCTACAGCGAGCCTTCCGGTCAGCTGCGCACGGTTGATTTAGCCAGTGGCGAGATACTCGCCTCCTGCCCGCTGGACGGACAGCCCGATAGTGTGGCTTCCGCTGCGGCGCCCGATGGGCATTTTGTCGCTGTCGCCATTGAGAATGAACGCGACGAAGAGGCGGGCGATGGACGTGTACCGCAGATGCCCGGCGGTTCCGTAGCACTGGTGGAGATCAATGCGGAAGGGCTGGTTAACTGCGACAGCCTGCTCTACGCCGACGTAACCGGGCTCGCCGAGATCGCCCCTGAGGATCCCGAGCCGGAGTTTGTCGATATCAACACCCTGGGTGAGACCGTTGTCACCGTGCAGGAGAACAACCACCTGGTGGTGCTCGACTACGCCGGAAAGGTGGTGGCGGATTTCAGCGCCGGGAGTGTCGACCTGGACGGCATTGACGCCAGCGATGACGGTGCGCTGATCTTCAACGAGCAGCAAGCCGAGCGACTGCGCGAGCCGGATGCGCTGCAGTGGATCGACAACGACCACTTCGCGATTGCCAACGAAGGCGATATGGATGGCGGCGCGCGCGGCTGGACGATCTTCAACAAGCGCGGCGAGGTGGTATACGAGTCAGGTACTTCATTCGAGCGCGCGGTGATTGAAGCGGGACACTACCCCGATAAGCGTTCGGATGCCAAAGGCAGCGAGCCGGAAGGGATGGAGTTTGCGGTGTTCGAAGGTACGCCCTATGTCTTCCTGCTTTCCGAGCGCGGCTCGCTGGTGGGCGTTTATGACGTTAGCAACCTGGCCGAACCGCAGCTCACCCAGCTGCTGCCCTCGGGCCTGTCTCCCGAAGGCGCCGTGGCGATTCCCAGCCGTGGCCTGTTAGCCACCGCCAATGAAGGGGATCTGGGCGAAGACGGCGGTCCCCGCGCCCATGTCATGATTTATCAATATCAGGATGCGCCAGCGGTCTACCCTACCCTGACCTCGGCGGGTGCTGATGAACTGATCGGCTGGGGCGCACTTTCCGGTTTGGTAGCCGCTGATGACATGCTCTACGCGGTTAGCGACAGTTTCTACAGCGCCCAGCCGCGCATCTTTACCATCGACCCCTCAGCCTCCCCGGCGCGGATTACGGCAGCGCTGGACGTGACCCGCAACGGTGAGCCTGCGCTAGGGCTGGATATGGAAGGCATTACCACCGATGGTGAAGGTGGCTTCTGGGTTGCTTCCGAAGGTAACGACAAAGGCCTTGCCAACACCCTTTATCATGTGGGTTCCGACGGCGAGATTATCCAAGGAATTGCCCTGCCCGAGGCGCTCGCTCAACAGGCATTGAAGTGGGGGCTGGAAGGCGTTACGCGGATTGATAATCAGCTCTGGCTGGCGGTACAGCGCCCCTGGCAGGATGACCCCGAAGGCATGGCCAAGCTGCTGCGTTTTGATATCGACAGCGGTGAGTGGGGCGCTGTTCATTACCCGCTGGATAACGTGGAACAGGGTTGGATTGGCCTCTCCGAAGTCACCGCCCATGGCGATTGGCTGTATTTGATCGAGCGCGACAACCAGATCGGCGCCGAGGCGAAGGTCAAGCAAGTGACCCGCATTGCCCTGGACGGCCTGGAACCCGCCCCGCTGGGCGGTGAGCTGCCGGTGGTCGAGAAACAGCTAGTGCGCGACCTGATTTCCGACCTGGCCAGCTACAATGGCTTTGTGGTGGACAAGATTGAAGGAATGGCGATCAACGATAATGGCAACGCCTGGCTGGTCAGCGACAACGACGGTGTGGACGATAGTTCCGGCGAGACCTACTTCTGGTCGATACCGCTAGAGTAGGCCCTGCCTGTATTCGTCTATACCGCAGTAGCATGGAAGCGATAAACATGAGGAGTAGGGGAGAAAAGGTAGGATAAAAAAGATAGTAGAAAAAGCGAGGGCACGCATCACACACGGTTATGTGGCTGATGTGTGCCCTTTTTTGTGGCGTGGCTCTTGTGAGAAGAGTGTCTTGTGAAGAGTGTCCTGTGAAGAGAGTGTGGCGGTAACGTTATGGAGCGCCTAACTATTTAGCTGCAATCACCTCGCCGCTGTCCACAAACTGGCTCGGTACCGCCGGCTCATCAACGGCAAAAGTTGCCCGGCTTAGACGACGGACACGCTTCATAAACAGCGCGATGCAAAGGAGCGTACCTAGCGCCGCGACCACGTAGCTTAACTGCAGCGGCAGACCAAAACCGATCGGCGCGTAGGCTAAATAGGTAAAGGTGGCCATGGTCATAAAGGTGGCTGGGATCGAGGTGATCCAATGAGGCTTACGCGACAGCACCAGGTACATGGTGCCTACCCACAGCGCGATCACGGCAGTGGTTTGGTTTGCCCAGGAGAAGTAGCGCCATAGTAGTGTGAAGTCCATGTGCGTTAACGCGTAAGACACCACAAATAGCGGTAGAGCGACCATGACGCGCTTCATCATCGGCTTTTGATCGATCTTAATGTAGTCGGCGATGATCATCCGCGCGCTGCGGAAAGCGGTATCGCCCGAGGTGATCGGCAGCACAATAACACCGAGTATCGCCAGGGTGCCGCCTACAGCGCCGAGCATGGTGGTAGAAACTTCGCTTACCACCGCGGCAGGGCCACCGGCCGCCAGCACATCGGAAAGCGACTGGTCGCCGTAGAACAAACTCATGGCAGCGGCCGCCCAGATCATCGCGATAATGCCTTCGGTGATCATCATACCGTAGAAGATTTTGCGGCCATTGGTTTCGTTTTGCGTGGTGCGCGAAATAATCGGCGTTTGAGTGGCGTGAAAACCGGAAAGCGCGCCGCAGGAGATGGTTAAAAACAGTAGCGGGAAAATCGGTGCGGCGTCAGGGTGCATGTTCTGGAACGAGAGCTCGGGAATTGGAGCGCCCGTGATGATCAAGCCGATACCGATACCCGCCGCGCTGAACAGCAGCAGGGCGCCAAAATAGGGGTAGATACGGCCAATGACTTTATCAATCGGCAGCAGGGTGGCAATCAAGTAATAAATAAAGATAGCGACGATGATCAGCGTTAACGACAGCGAGGTCATATTGGCCAGCAGCGCCGCAGGCGAGGTGACGAATACCGTACCGACTAAAAGCAGCAGCAGAATCGCGAAGCCATTGACCACATGCTTCATCGCTTTACCCAGGAACTTGCCGGCCAGTTGCGGCAAGTGAGCGCCGTGGTTGCGGATCGAGATCATGCCGGTCAGGTAATCGTGGACAGCACCGGCAAAGATACAGCCAATCACAATCCACACAAACGCCACCGGCCCGTACAGCGCGCCGAGAATCGGGCCAAAAATAGGGCCGACACCGGCAATGTTTAATAACTGAATGAGTGAATTGCGCGTAGTGTTCATCGGCACGTAGTCGATGTTGTCGCGCATGCTGAAAGCGGGCGTCTGACGCTTGCGGTCAGTGACAAACACACGCTCAACGAATTTCCCATAGGTAAAGTAGCCCGCTATCAGCAGCAGGATCGATACGATAAAGGTGATCATCTAAGGTACCTAGAGCAGTGAGGGGGATGGGCGAGCATGCCGGAGAGCATACAAGCAGGCACTTCTTTAGCAGGGACGAATGTACAGATAACCACTATAAAATCACAGCTAGACTTTAGTGGGCTGTAAGCAAAAAAATGGACAGCCGAGTGGCTGCCCATTTTGTCGATTAACAACAACGGTAAAGCTTAAGACTCAACGACGCCGCAGGCCATCCGGGTGCCGCCGCCGCCCAGGTGGGGCTCATCTTTGTAGGTGTCGCCACCTTCATGGATCATTAGGCTGCGTCCCGGCATATCTTCCATGCTTAGGCGTGGGGCGAGAACGGGTAGATTGGCTTCACCCTCTTCATTAACGGTTAGCACCGGTAGGTCGCCTAAATGGCCTTCACCGTAAGGGCCTTGGTGGGTGCCGGTTTCTTCGGGGTCATAGTGGCCACCTGCTGACAGCGCAGCGGTCATTTCGCCACTATCATTCTCGGCAGGGTCGCAGCTAGCGTTCTGGTGGACGTGAAAACCGTAAACACCGGGCTCAAGATCCGTCAGTGAAGGTGTCAGCAGTAAGCCATGATCCGTATGCTCCAAAGATACGGTACCAATCGACTCTTCGACTCCTTCGGCGCTGACTTTATGCATCTCCACATCAAGCGTTTCATTCGCTTGCGCCGCCGAGGTGGCGAGTAGCAGCGAGGCAGCCATAGCGGTAAGTGAATAGCGGGCAGTTGTATAGCGCATAGTGATCTCTCCTTCCTAATCCATGGAAACGCGTATGTAGCGTTGCTTATTTAAGGTAGCTGCCGAGCTGCTACTTTGCCACCCGGCTAGTGATAGGCAGCCGCGATGTAGTGTCAAAGCATCCTTTTAAATTCAATCTTTTAAACCCAGTCTTTTAAGCCCAGTCTTTTAAACTTAGTAAAGTAGCAGTGAGCGCTTGAGTGCGTGGCACTAGCGTATTGAGTAAGCAGTACTCCTCATCCGTATGCATTTTGGCGCCGACCGGGCCGAGGCCACACAGGGTGGGAATGCCCAAGCTGGCCGTCCAGCCAGCATCTGAACAGCCGCCGGTGAATTCACCACCAACATCAAAACCAACGTTTTTAGCCTGAGCCTGGTAAAGCGCAAACAGTTCGCTGCTCATACGCGCTTCGAGAGGATAAAATTCAGAGGTTTGTTCTATGGTCGCAAGAGTGCCAGGAATATCGGGTTCGGCGATAATCGCCTCAATGGCTTTATACAGCTGATCACGCTGGGCAGTGGTTACAAAACGAGTGTCCAACTGTGCCGACGCGAAAGGCGCGACGGTATTGCGTGATACACCGCCGGTGATGGTGCCCACATTGGTGGTGATGCCTGCCTCATAGTCGGTTAACGCATGCAGCTTGATGATTTTTCGAGCGAGTTCTTCTATCGCGCTGGCGCCATCGGCATGGCTAACCCCCGAGTGAGCGGCCTTGCCGGTGACTTCGATTAAGAAACCAGCGCCGCCTTTGCGCCCCGTCACCACATTGCCGCTGACCCGCCCAGGCTCGACGTTCAAGACGGCACGTGCCCCCTGGGCGGTGGCTTCGATGAACGCCCGCCCATCTGGCGAGCCAATCTCCTCATCGGCGGTAAACAGGGCGCGAACGGGAAGCTGGCAGTTGGGCAGGCGGCTTAATGCGCGCAGCACAAAGCAGTTCATCACCAGGCCGCTTTTCATATCGGCAACGCCAGGGCCAAAGCCAACGTCGTCTTGCTGGGTATAGCCCCGGCTAGCCACCGTGCCGGTAGGAAAAACCGTATCCCGGTGGCCCATTAAGAGCACATGGCCTTGGCCACTTTCCCCCAGATGTGCTTCTAAAATATCGCCTGACTCAGGGCGTGGGTGGCGTATGACGGTGATGCCATCCTGCTCAAGCCACTGGGTAATCAGGTCGGCCACCTCATCGTTGCCCGCTTTGTCGTGGCTATTGGAGTCGATATTGACCAGGGCCGCCAAGCACTCAATCATTGCCTGCTGCTGCCCCTCCAGCCAATCACAGGCGTGTTGTATTAGTGGCTCTTGCATGACGCTCGCTCCTTATTAATCTCTGCGCCCTGGGTAGTAAGATCCCAGAATAGCCCTGCCATCAAAAGCAGCGCCTCGGCGGCGATGCTGCCCAGCAGGTGTTCATCAGGAGCATGCTGAGAACAGGCGGGGTATGAGTGCGGCACCCACAGGGTAGGTAAGCCCAGCGTTTCGGCAAATACATCATTGGGTAATGAACCGCCTAGGTTAGGTAACAGCGTGGGCATTTTATTCGTCGACAGTTGCATCGAGGTTAATGCCCAGCTCACCCAAGGGTCTTCAGGGTCAAGCCGCGTAGCATTCATCTGTGACATGCGCGCCGCGCTCACTTCAATATCGCTATAGCCGTGTTGATCCAGATGGCGGCGTAAATGGGCAAGAAAGTTATCCTGATCGCTGCCCACCACAAAGCGCAGCTGGCAGTGAGCGTAGGCGTAGGGCGGAATCGCATTGGCCGGGGCGTCCGGGTTTCCGGCCTTCATGGCCAGCACTTCTAAGGTGTTCCAACCGAATAACCGCTCCGCGGGGGTTAGCCCTGGCTCGCCCCAGTCAGCGTCAATCGTTGGGGCATTGTCACCGACGCCTACCTCGAGTGAGGTTAGGGCGCTGCGCACGGCGTCAGGAATCGGCTCAGGGCGTAATCCCTGTATCTGGATTACGCCGTTGGCATCCACCAGCGTGGCCAGGGCATTGGTTAATCGCACCGCCGGGTTTTTTAATACCCCGCCCCAGTTGCCCGAGTGGTGGGCACCTTCCCGGGCCTGTAGTGTTAGGTCGAAGTTGAACGATCCCCGTGAGCCTAAAAATAGCGTCGGCGATTCGGCGTCCAGGCGGGGCCCGTCCGAACCAATAAATACATCGGCCGCTAAACGCTCGCGATAGCGGTGGCAGATCTCTTTTAGCCCCGGTGATCCGGTCTCCTCACCCATTTCCAGCACCAGTTTGACGTTATAGCCCAAGTACCCGCCGCTGGCTTTCAGCACACAGCCGAGCGCAGCTAAATTAATCGTGTGCTGGCCTTTGTTATCAGCAGTACCGCGCCCATACCAGCGATCCCCCCGCTGGGTGATCTGCCAAGGCGATAGCCCTTCGGCCCACTGATCGTCGTAGCCGCGTATTACATCACCATGGCCGTAGGTCAATACGCTGAACGTAGCCTCAGGTTCCAGGCGCTCAGCGAGCAGGAAAGGCCCAAACCCTGCCACCGGGTTATCGACAATTTCCCAGGTAAAACCGAGCTGCTCAATGTCTGGGATAATTTGTTCAGTCAGGTAAGCGTGCAGTTCCTCCTGCCTATTCGATTCCTGGCTTTCACTGCGGATGGCAATACGCGGGGCAAGTTGATGATAAAACTCACCGCTATCAAAGTAGACTTTGGCATTGTCCAGGGCATGTTGGCGCGTCATGAGCATTCCTTTTAACGTTAGGTAGTAGGTCACCGTATTTAGGCGAAGTGGCAGGCGACACGCGCCTGCTGACCTTGAGAAGTGCCTTGAGAAGTGCCTTGAGAAGTATCTTGAGACGTGTCTTGAGTAGCACCCTGAGCAATAGCACTCAGCGCTGGCGCCTGCTGGGCACACTCTGGCTGCGCCATCGGGCAGCGGGGATGGAAGGCGCAGCCTGACGGTGGCTGCGTGGGGTCGGGTTGGCCTGCCCCAAGGCCAATATCAGGCACGCCTAAACCGGGCTCCGGGGTAAGCGCGGAAGCCAGCAGCGCTTGGGTATAAGGGTGGCGAGGCGCTGCGAAAATTTGCTCGCGGGTGCCCTCTTCGACAATCCGCCCCAGGTACATCACCGCAAGCCGATCTGCGAGATGTTCCACTACGGCAAGATCATGGCTGATAAACAGGTAGGTAAGGCCAAACTCCTCTTTCAGGTCGAGCAGTAGGTTGAGTATCTGGGCCTGAACCGACACATCCAGTGCGGAGGTGGGTTCGTCACAAATCACCAGGTCGGGGCGCATAATCAGCGCCCGGGCAATCGCCACCCGCTGACGCTGCCCGCCGGACATTTGCCCTGGGTATTGCTGGGCGGCGCGTTTGGGCAGCCCGACCAACTCGAGCATCTCATCCACCTTGGCTGCCTGCTCCTTAGACGTGCCAATGGCGTGAATGCGCAGCGGTAAGCCAACGATTTGGGCAATCCGCTGGCGCGGATTAAGCGATGAGTAAGGGTCTTGGAAAATCGGCTGTATATGCCGGGCAAGTGCCTTTTGGTTAGCATTTACAATCGCTTTGCCGTTGATCAGTACATCCCCCGCGCTAGGGGGTGTCAGTCCCAGTAGTACTTTGGCCAAGGTGCTCTTGCCACAGCCTGATTCGCCCACCAGCCCCATTACCTGGCCGCGGGGCACGCGTAGCGATACATCGTTGACGGCTGTTAAGGTTTGACTCTTGTGCAGCATGCCGCCGCCCAGCTTGAACGTTTTGGATAGCCCGCAGAGTTCCAAAGCAAGAGGGTCACGACTACTGACGGCACTGTTCATAGCGTTACCTCCTGAGCGCTTAGCTGCGCTGGGTTTGATAGCTGATGAGCAAAGTGGCAGCGCGACAAGTGACCATCTGCGACGGTTTGCAAGGGCGGTGTGGTGTGACAACGCTCCTCCGCTTGGTCGCAGCGATTACAAAAGGCGCAGCCGTCAACTTTCTCTACCAAGTTGGGCACTACCCCTGGAATGGCCTGCAATCGGCTGCCTGGCAGCGTTTTGCCGGGTGTCGGGATACAGCGCAGTAACCCTTGGGTGTAAGGATGGCTGGGGGCTTTAAAGAGCGCCTGTGCTGAAGCGGTTTCAATGACCTCGCCGGCATACATCACGGCGACCCGATCAGCGATGCGCGCGACGACGCCCAGGTCGTGGGTGATGAAGATAACCGCCGTGCCAAACTCCTGCTGTAAGTCACGCAGCAGGTGCAGAATTTGCGCTTGAATGGTGACGTCCAGGGCTGTGGTGGGTTCATCGGCAATGATCAAATCGGGTTCGCACATTAGCGCCATGGCGATCATGACCCGTTGGCGCAGCCCGCCCGAAAGCTGGTGGGGGTATTGGCGCATACGCTCTTCGGCGGCGCTGATACCTACCCGCTCGAGCAAATAGAGGGCGCGATCGTGGGCCGCTTTACGCGATACCCGCTGATGGCGGCGCAAGGCTTCGCATAGCTGATTGCCCAGGGTGTAGGCGGGGTTGAGGGCGGTCATGGGCTCTTGGAAAATCATCGCCATGCGCGCACCGCGCAGGTTGCTGCGCTCGCGATCGGAAACCGTCAGCAGGTCGATACCGTCAAAGTTAATACAGTCGGCGTTGATGTTTGCTTTGCGTGGTAGCAGTCCCATTAATGCAAGCGACGTCATGGATTTGCCACAGCCAGACTCGCCCACCAGGCAGAGCATTTCACCCCGTTCAACGTGGAAGTCGATGCCCCGCACGGCGTGAAGCGTGCCTTTTGCTACCGGCAAGTCGACACGTAGCTGTTTAACGGTGAGCAGCGGTGAGGCTGGCGCTGTTGAGCGTTCAGCTGAGGAGAGATTACTCATTGCGGCCTCCTGGTGCGCTGAGGTCACGCAGTCCATCGCCTAGCAAGTTAATCGCCAGCACTAGAATAAATAGCGCGCTGCCGGGAATCGTAATCACCCAAGGCTGAAAGAACATATAGGCTTTGCCTTCGGCGATCATCAGACCCCAGGAGGGCGAGGGGGGCTGAACGCCCATGCCCAGAAACGACAACGTTGCTTCGAGCAAAATGGCGTTGGCGACCTCAAGCGTGGCGACCACAATCAACGCGCCAGCGATATTGGGCAGCACTTCTCGCAGCAAAATATACGGCAGCGAGCAGCCTAGTGCCTGGGCCGCCTGCACATACTCAGCATCGCGCAATTGTTGAGTAGCCGAGCGGGCAACGACCGCAAAGCGATCCCACAGCAGCAGCCCCAGTAGCAGCGTAACGGTCAGCATAGATCCCCCCATCAGCGAGGCCATGGCCAGCGCCACTAACACCACGGGCATGGCCAGGCGAGTGGTGAGCAGGTAACTCACTACGGCATCGACGCGACCGCCGAAGTAGCCTGCCAGCACGCCAAGGGTGGTGCCAATCAGCCCTGAAATCAGCGCCACCACCAGCCCGATAAAGAGTGAAATCCGGGTGCCATAAATCAGTCGGCTCAGATAGTCACGGCCGAGGCGGTCGGTGCCTAATGGGTGAGTCCAGGTTCCTGTGTCGTGCCAGAAAGGGGGCACCATGCGATTCGCGGTGTTCTGTAAATAGGGATCATGGGGGGCTAGCCATGGCGCCAGCAGCGCTACCACTCCTAGCGTTGTAATGATCAATAACCCGATGGTTAAGCTGCGGTTGTTAAGCGTGTTGCGCAGTAAGCGCGACTGCCAACTGCCAACTAAGTGTTGCTCTGCCGTCACCGCTGGGGAAAGGGTGTGTGCCATGATGTTCTCCGTTAGCGTGCGCGCAGGCGTGGGTCTAAAACTGCATTGAGAATGTCGGCAAGCAGCGTCAGCACGATATAGAACAGCGCAATGATCAACACGATGGCCTGAACCACCGGGTAGTCATTGCGGGAAATCGCGTTCCAGGCCAATTGACCCAGCCCGCGCAGCGAAAAGACGGTCTCGATAACGACTGAACCGCCGAGCATAAAGCCCAGCTCCACGGCGGCCAGCGCCACCACCGGAATCACCGCATTGCGTAGCGCGTGTTTGAAGATCACCGTGCCGGTGCGCAGCCCCTTGGCCCGAGCAGTGCGAATGTAGTCTGCCTCGAGTACTTCCAGCATGCCGCTGCGGGTTAGCCGCATCATGGCGGGGGTGGCGTAATAGCCCAGCGCTACGGCGGGTAGCACAAAGCCTTGCCAGCTATCGCTACCTGCGGCGGGAAACCACTGCAGCTTGACCGCAAACACTATGATCAGCGTTAAGCCAAACCAGAAGTTGGGCATTGCCTGGCCGGTGACCGCAATCGCCATGGCCGCCCGGTCTATCCAGCTACCGCGTTTCAGCGCGGCCACAACGCCGAGGGGAATAGACACGCCTAGCGCAATCGCCAACGCCAATATTCCTAGGGTCATCGTTACCGGTAGGCGTTCGACCACCAGATCCATGACCTCGCTCTGATAGTAGTAAGAGCGCCCAAAATCGAGCTGAACTGCCCCCCATAGCCACGTGGTAAATTGCTCAAGCACCGGGCGATCCAGACCGTACTCGACGCGGATTTGCTCAACCTGTTCAGCAGTGGCCTCGGGGCCGCCAATGGAGAGCGCCAAGTCACCCGAGAGCTGCAGCAGACTAAAGCAGAGCACCGAAATGGTGAACGCGACGCTAAGCGCTATTAGCGTGCGCTTAAAAACAAATGCCCACATAAAGCATCACTCCCTCGCTGCGAAAAGCGAGCCGTGGCGAGATTGCCACGGCTACCGTTAACTCGATCAGACGCCGTTACTTCCAGCTCGCCTCGTAGAAACGGGGGAGTTCGTCAGGGTAGGCGGTGAAGTCGAGATCAGCGGTGTGAGCGTAATAGGTGGAGTAGGAGAACAGCGGCGCCCAGTACGCTTGCTCGGAGATGCGGGCGAACGCTTTTTGGTAGTGCTCTAAGCGCACATCAGGATCTACCGAGGTATCGGCGACTTGTAACCACTCCTGCAGTTGGGCGTCCTGCCAGAGGTCGTCGATGCCGCCTGTGAAATAGACGCTCACAAAGGCCGAGACATCGTTAATAGAGAAGGAACCCCAGGCTTTGAAAGCCATATCGGTTTGACCGTTGCGCTGAAGCTCCAACAGCGCGGGGGAGGTCATAAAGCGCAGGTTGGCATTGATGCCCACTGCGCGCAGGTCGCCAATCATCGCTTCGGCGTAGTCCCGCTCCCGGTAGGCGTGAAGATCAATCTCAAAGCCATCGGCGTAACCGGCCTCGGCGAGTAGTTCGCGGGCTTTGTCGGGGTCGTACTCATACTCGATGACGTTCTGCGTTTCACAGCCGAACTGGGTGGGAAAGCAGGGGGCATAAAGAGGCTGGCTGCCGCCGCGCACCAAATCGTTAGCCAGGCCTTCTCTGTTCATTGCATGATTGATGGCTTGGCGTACGCGGATGTCATTTAGCGGTGAATCTTCACGAATGGCGGCATCCAGGCCAATATAGCCGACGCGCATGGTTTCGCCACCGAGCACGCTCAGCTGAGGCATAGCGCTTAACGACTCAGCTTGATCAGCAGGTACACGCCAGATCCAATCGACTTGACCGGACATTAATTGCGCCATACGTGAGTCCGCATCGGCAATGGCCTTGAACTCGATATTGGCGATCTCCGGCTGACCAATGGGGCTGTCGGCAAAGTAGTCATCAAAGCGTGTCAGGCTGACGCCGTCCCCGGGGCGGACGTTGGTAATCCGGTAAGGGCCGGTACCTACGGGCTCACGACTAAATCCCTCAATACCCACTTCCTGGAAATACTCATCGGGGTAAATCGGCATCGGGCCGGAAAGGTACTCAAGGGCTGCGGGGAAAGGCTCTTTAAGGTGGATGCGCACCTGATAGTCATCCAGTTTCTCGACGCTTTCGATCCAGTCAACGTTCTGGCGGGTTACCACGCGTGACTCGGGGGAGACTGCATAGTTAAAGGTGAATGCCACATCGTCGGCGTTGAAGTTCTCGCCGTTGTGAAAAGTCACGCCTTCGCGGAGCACAAGATCCAGAGTCTTATCATCGGCCCACTCCCACTCGGTGGCCAAACGCGGCTCATACTCGTTGGTTTGCGGGTTACGGTAAATCAGCGTGTCCCAGGCCAAATGGGCAAGAATAACGCCTTCCCGCAGGTTGTTGTGGTAGGGGCTTACGTTCTCGGGTTCGCTGTCAGAGGCATAGACCAGCGTATCGTTGGCCTTGCCAGCTAAGGCGGGTGTCGCGATGCTGAGTAAAGCAAGTGACGTAACGCAATAAAGAGTTCTAGGTGTTTGCATGCCATACCTCGTTTTTTAATAAGGGAAGGTTATGAGCGTTTGGCGTACCAGCGAGGCTTGTTGTTTTTTAGATGAGCCGTCGCCTTGAATTAAAACTAAGCTATTAATTAGCCATGCTACCAGTGCAATGTTTAGAATTTATCATTGCCGTTTTGGCAATGCTTATGAGGAGGGGAGCCACTATGAATCCACGCGTATTACAAGAAACGGCGTTACGTTACTTTCTCGAGGTGGTGCGCTGTGGCTCTATTAGTGAAGCCTCTGGGAAGCTAAATGTGGCGCCCTCCGCCATTAGCCGCCAGATTGCCCGGCTGGAAAGCGAGCTGGATACGCTACTGTTTGAACGCCGAGCCCGGGGCATGGTGCCCAGCGCCGCAGGGGAACTGCTGGCGGTGCATGCCCGCCATATGCAGCTTGAGGCAGACCGAATTGGCAGTGAAATAATGGCCTTGCGTGGTTTGCAGCGGGGTCAGGTACGTTTGGCTAGTTCGGAAGGTTTTGCCGTGGATTTTTTACCCGCGGCAATTGCGGCTTTTCGCAAGCGTTACAGCGGTATTCATTTCCACCTGATGGTGGGGCCACCCGCCCAGGCGACCCAGCATGTCAGGGAAGGCGATGCGGATATCGGGATTACCTTTAGCCTCAAACCCGAAGCAGATATTACCGTTGCCCTTAGGCAGCCCGCGCCGATTATGGCGCTGGTGTCTCCGCACCATGAGCTTGCCGCTAAAAAACATATTTCGCTGGCGCAGCTACAGCGCTATCCGCTGGCGCTGCCCTCGCCAGACACGACCCTGCGCCAGCTGTTTGATATCTGCTGTAGCCGTCAAAACCTGGCGTTTGAATCCATTTTTAGCAGCGATTACACCGAGGCTTTGATTAACTTCGCGATGCTCGGGGGCGGTGTGGCTCTGGCGGGGGAAATATCGGTGCGCTACCGCATTCAGCAACAGCGCTTAGTGGCGATTCCTATTCGAGATCAGGGAATGGATTCCCGTTTTGTTGAAGTCCAGACCCTTGCCAAGCGCACATTACCGACGGCGACGCAGGCGTTTTTAGCATTTCTAAAAGAGCATATTCCGCCTGGGCAGCTGCCGCTTTTTCCTACTCAGCAAGCACCAACTGCCGATCACACACCTTTGCCATAACGTTGGGGGAGGCATGATCAGCACGCGTACGCGTCATTCGGCCCACGCCATCTGATCAATGCGGTAGCTGCGCTCTAGCGGATCCATGCTAAAGCCCACCACTTCATTGCTGACGGCGGCGGTCTGCGGGTACCACGCTACCGGGATAAGTGGCATTTCTTGATGTAAACGTTCGGCCACCAGTGAAGCCAAATTGTTGAGTTCCTGCTCATCGGTAGATTGACGCAACGTATTTAGCCATTCGGCAACCTCGTCATCACGCCAATTCATGGTGCCCCAGACCCCGCCCATCTCCTCGGGCTTACCACCAATATCATCGAGTAGAGAGACAAGGGGGTTAGGCACCAAGCCGTAATTACGCCCAATTAACCCCATCTCTAAACTGCCATCACGGTGGCCTGAAGGGATCGCGCTGGCATTGCTTACGGCAATTTCAATATCAATCCCCAGCCTTTGCCACTGGCTCTGTAGGGCGGTCGCCACCAGCGGCAGCTCGGGCCGATCAGCTAAGGTGCGCAGGGTCAGTTTAAACGGCTGACCGTCGCGTGTGAGAAAGCCATCTTCTCCTATCTGCCAACCTAGCTCGACCAGTAGCGCTCGCGCCTTTTCAATATTCTGGGCACTGGAAGGGGCAACGCCTATATGCCAGATACCCAGGCTCTCAGGGAATAGTTCCGTCGCCGCTGCCTCTGGCATGCGCAGCAATTTGGTGGCAATGTCTGCCCGGTCAATAGCCAAGCTAAGAGCTTGGCGGGCGCGTTTATCCACAAGAAACGGATGGCCTGCATTGAGTTTGAGCAAAATGGTGCGCGGCAGCGGCTCACTGAGTATGGAAAGATTGGCGTTGCGGCTTAGGCGTGCCTGGCTGGCGAGGTCAAGAGTGAAAACTATATCCGCATCGCCGCTTTCCGCCATTAGGGCTCGAGTTTCACCGCGGCTCACCGCTAAATAGCTAGCCGCTTTTATGGCGGGGGTGTCACCCCAATAATCGTCGAAGCGAGTCACGGTCATACGCTGGGGCAAACTCATTTCGTCAACCTGATAGGGCCCGCTGCCGATCACCTGGGTAACGTCTCCATTCTCGGCAAATGATGCCTCGGCAAGAATCAGCGTTGAAGAGTGTGCCAGCAGTGCAGGAAGGGGAGCAAAAGCGCTCTCCAGCTCAATTACGACACTATTGCCATCGGCTTCTAGGCGGGTGATGGGGGCTGTGTTTAGCATGCCGGGTTTGGCAAGGGAGGCCTCTAAACTATTGATGACGGCCTCCACAGTGACCTCTGTGCCGTCATGAAAGAGGACGTTCTCGCGCAGGGTAAAACGCCAGTTAAGACCATCAGCAGAAACCTCCCAATTGATCGCCAGCCCCGGCGCCAATTGCCCCTGGTTGTCGGTGTCCACCAGCGTTTCGGCGACCCGCATGCGGCTGAACACATACCCAGATTCTGCTGGATCCATCTTTTCGATACCCCAGGGAGCTACAATATCCAGGCTGCGTTCCGATGCCCAGGTACTAAAAGACGTTAGGATGGCGAGACACGCAGCATAAAAGCGTTTCATCAGAGACTCCTTATTAATCATTGGCATTATCTCAGTACATCCCGTTGGTTAGTGAGAAACATTACCGCTTAAGGCGGATGACATCGCACTGCTTAGCCGCGACAATGGCTCCTTGTTGCCATTCGTTGTTTAAAGCAGTCGATAAAAACAGCTTTTAAGACAGATTTTAAGATAGCTCTAGTCACTGTGTTACCGGGGAGTCGTATGACGCCACTCAACATCCTCTATCAGGATGAGTATCTCGTTGCGGTGCATAAGCCGTCAGGGCTTCTGGTGCATCGCTCCGCGTTGGCGCGTGGTGAAACCGAGTTTCTGCTTCAGCGCTTACGCGACCAGCTTGGTAAACGGGTATACCCAGTTCATCGGCTGGATCGACCTACTTCTGGAGTGATCGTTTTTGCGCTCTCTTCAACGGTTGCCGGATTGCTCAGCGAAGCGTTTAGCGAGCGTCAGGTAGAGAAGCGCTATCTGGCGGTGGTGCGCGGTAAAGCGCCGGAGAGTGAACGTTTGGATTACCCGCTACGGGAAGAGGACGGTACGCGACCTAAGGCCGAAATGCCCGCCATGCCTGCAATGACCGATATTCGCCGCCTGGATAGCGTTGAGCTGCCGGTTCAAGTCGATCGCTACCAAGTCGCACGCTACTCGCTGGTGGAAGCGCGGCCACTGACCGGGCGCCGCCATCAGATTCGTCGCCACCTTTCCCGGCGTGGTTACCCGATTATTGGCGATGCCAAGCACGGTAAAAGTGTCCACAACCGCTTTTTTGCCGAGCAGCTGGGCGCACCACGCTTACTGCTCGCGGCGACTTACTTGGCCTTTGATCATCCGTTGTTAGACAAGCGTGTACAATTGAGCTGCGCCCTGGATGGCACCATGATCGCGCTTTTTAATCATTTTGGCTGGGCAGGGCACTTACCGTTGGATAGCTTACGCACGCCGCCACATGCCACACCTTCCGCCCTTCAAGCGCTATGAGTGAGTCTGCGATGTCCTCAGCTATCCCAACAGCCAGCCCAGCCGCCCCCGCTGATTCAGCCTTGGGGGACTATGATTTTCGCTTTGGTGGGATTCGTCGCCTCTACGGCCAGCGTGCTGCGAAGGTGTTCCGTCATGCCCACGTGGTGGTGGTCGGCGTCGGAGGGGTGGGAAGCTGGACGGTAGAAGCACTGGCACGCTCGGGCATTGGCAAACTGACGTTGATCGATCTGGACGACGTCTGTGTATCTAACGTCAATCGCCAGCTCCACGCGCTGGATGGCACCATTGGTCAGCCTAAGGTTGATGTGCTGGCCGACCGCTGCCGCTTGATTGCCCCGGAAATTGAGATTGTGGCGGACACTGCCTTCGTGACACCCACCAACCTGGCCGAGCGGATTCCCGACGATGCCGACCACGTGGTGGATGCCATCGACAGCGTGATTGCCAAGGCCGCGCTGATCGCCTGGTGCAAGCGACGCAAAATCCCGATTACCGTGACCGGCGCGGCCGGTGGGCAAACCGATCCCACGCGTATCCAAGTCGCGGATCTCACCCGTACCGAGCATGACCCGCTGCTATCCAAAGTGCGCTCGCGGCTGCGTCGGGATTACGGCTTCTCCCGCAACCCCAAGCGGCGCTTCTCGGTGGAGTGCGTCTACTCCGACGAGCAGTTGATCTATCCCAGCGCCGACGGTGAAGTGTGCCTGCAAAAGCCCGGCAGCGGTGACGCCACACGACTGGACTGCGCTTCGGGCTTCGGTGCGGCGACCTTTTTGACTGGCACCTTTGGTTTTGTCGCCGCTTCAAAGGTGCTCGAGCGACTCGCCAAAAAAGCTAACCAGTCGAGTGCCACAAACGCCACTCAAGAGGAGAGCCAATGAGAGCCCCCGTTCCCGGTATTTACCGCCACTACAAAGGCAGCCTTTACGAAGTGCTTGGCACCGCCCGGCACAGCGAAAGCGAAGAGCCGCTCGTGGTTTATCGCGCTCTTTATGGTGAGTATGGCCTCTGGGTGCGCCCGCTGGCGATGTTCACTGAAACAGTGACGAAAGAGGGCCACACCCAGGCGCGCTTTGCGCTGGAGAAAGCGTTTTAGCCGGAATTTCGCTATCAAGGAGTATTCATGCCCCCTACATCACCTCAGCAAACGCTGAAAGACGTATTTGGTTTTGACGACTTTCGAGGCGGCCAGCAGGCGGTGGTGTCAAGAGTACTGGAGGGGCACTCCACGGCAGCGATTTTTGCCACCGGCGCGGGAAAGTCACTTTGCTATCAACTCCCTGCGCTGCATCTGCCGCACTTAACCCTGGTGGTATCGCCGCTGCTGGCGTTGATGCAGGATCAGCTCGCGTTTCTGGCCCGCCACGGCGTGGCAGCAGCAAGCATTGACTCCACCCAAGACCGAGACACCGCCCGTGAGGTGATGGAGCGCGCCAAAAGCGGTGAGCTTAAAATCCTGATGATCTCGGTGGAGCGGCTCAAGAATGAGCGCTTTCGTCACTTTCTACGCCAGGTTCAAATATCGCTTTTAGTGGTGGATGAAGCCCACTGTCTCTCCGAGTGGGGGCATAACTTCCGCCCCGATTATTTGAAGCTACCGGAATACCAGCGCGACTTTGCCATTCCCCAGGTGCTACTGCTAACGGCCACGGCGACGCCCACCGTTATTGCCGATATGGGCGAGAAGTTTGCCATCGCGCCGAAAAACGTCATCACCACCGGCTTTTACCGTTCCAATCTTGAGCTGCTGGTGGCGCCTGCCATGGAGGATCGCCAGCAGCAGCTGATCAACTGGCTAAAACCGCAGATGCAACCGGGTTTTGAGGCGCCGACGATTATTTACGTCACTCTGCAACAAACCGCCGAGCAGGTGGCGAAGGCATTGGCGGCCCAGGGGATCGCTGCCCAGGCCTACCACGCAGGGTTGGATTCAAGTCGGCGGGATGAGATTCAGCGCCATTTTATGGGCGGCGAGTCGCCCTGCATCGTGGCCACTATTGCCTTTGGCATGGGCATTGATAAGGGCGATATCCGCAATGTGGTGCACTATGACTTGCCTAAATCCATCGAGAACTACAGCCAGGAGATTGGCCGGGCAGGGCGCGACGGGCTGCCTTCTACTTGCCTGACCCTGGCCGGGCGGGATGGCTTGCGGGTGCTGGAAAACTTCGTTTACGGCGATACGCCCGAATATGCGGGCATTTATCGCCTATTGGAAGAGATCGCTACGGCAGGCCAAGCGCCGGATCGCCAGTGGGAGGTGCTGCTCAATACGCTTTCCCGGGATACCAATATCCGCCCGCTGCCGCTGAAAACGCTGCTGGTGCGGCTGGAAATGCACGGTATTATTGCCCCGCGCTTCGCATTTCTAGCCGAGTACCGGCTGCGCTACCATCTTGAGCCAGACCAATTAGTTAGCCGCTTTGAAGGCGAGCGGGCGGCCTTTGTTCGGCTTTTAGTCGATAATATTCCTATCGCCCGTACCTGGGGCACGGTGGATTTTGATCGCCTACACCAGGCGGGCCAGGCGCAGCAGATTGACGCCTCCCGCGGCAGAGTAATCACTGCGCTTGAGTATTTTCAGGATAAGGACTGGCTGACCATGGAAGGCAAGCGGATGACCGATGTCTACGAGATCTGTCAGCCGAACTTTACCATTGAGGCGCTGGCGAGCCAGCTATACGACGACTGTCTGAATCGAGAGAGAATCGAGATTGAGCGGCTGCAGGCCATGCTGGCGCTGTTTGAGTCGGAGAGTTGCCTAACGCGGCGATTGGCTGAGCACTTTGGTGATAGGACTTTTGATGCGCTACCTGATAGCGAACAGGGACGATGCGGCCACTGCTCGGTTTGTTATGGTCGCCCAGTGCGGCTGCCCGATGCGCTCCCGCAGCCCGCATTAAGCGATTCGGACTTTCAGCGTTACGCCATGCCGCTGATTGAGCGCCACACCGAACAGTTCGGCCAGCCGCCCAATGCCCAGCGGTTGGCGCACTTTCTGTGTGGCTTAACCATGCCGATCTTTACCCCGCTTAAGGCGCGAGGCCTTAACGGCTTCGCGATCTTCGAACAGCGCGCCTACCCTGAGGTACGCGAGTGGGCGCAGAAGATGTTGCATGGGCATTAGGCCGCGACATTAAGGCAACACTGCCGAACCTAGCTTTAAATGCAAAAATTCAGCTGCACTTCTGCCTGCCACGGCGCCCAGTACCACGGCGCTGAGCAGCCCATTGCCGGAAAGGTAGCCGCTGTCGTTGGAACCCGAAACACCACGGGCGGCACCGCCTGCGGCGAACAGGTTGGGCAGTGCTTGACCTTGGCTGTTTAGCACCCGCGCGGCGCTATTAACCTCTAAACCGCCCTGGGTGTGAAACAGCGCGCCGGTGACACGAATGGCGTAGTAGGGTGGTTTGAGTAGATTAGCGGGTTCAAAACGGCGACCAAAGGTATCTGCCGTTTGCTGTTCGGCATGCTGCTGCATCTCCGCAAAGGTAGCCTGTAGCGCTGTTAGTGGCAGGTTCAAACCAGCGGCCATCTCTTCAAGGCTGGCAAAGCTGCGCACCGCGCCGCTCTCCTGGGCATTACGGTAATCCTCAAAGGCCTGGGCGGATTCATGAATGCGCGCATCAAACAGGTTCCAGGCTACCTGCTCAGGCTGCGCCAATACCTTGGCCGCCTGTTCGGAGTAGCCGCCGTGCTCGTTGGAGAAGCGCTCACCGTTTAGGTTGACCTGGATGCCGCCCTGCATCATCAGTGCCCAGCTAATCAAAATTTGGTGGGGTGTTGCCAGCGAACCGTGGCCCTGACAGGCACCCAGATCTTTTGTACTGGCGCCCATGGCCTGCCCCCACAGCAGCGCATCGCCCTGATTGCCTTCATGGCCATAGTAGAGCGCGTGTTTGAGCGTCGGCAGGTAGCGCTCAACCAGCTCCACATTACCGCCGTAGCCGTTGCAGGCCAGAATCAGCGCGTCGCAGCCAATGCTTTCGCGACTGCCGTCCGGGCGCGCAAGGGTGACGCCCCGCACCCGCTGAGTGTCATCAACGTGCAAATCCACCACTCGCGCCTGGGTCAAAATATCGATACCCGCCGCCTCAATAGCGTTGAGCAGTGCCCCCATCAGCTCTTCGCCGGTTCGCCTTGGCGTAGCATGCATGCGCAGGTGGCGGTGGCCGGGGTAGAGAAAGCCCTCCACCAGTTCAAAGGGCACGCCGTGCTGATCCGCCAGCCACTCAATGGTTTGGCCTGATTGAGTAGCGAGTAGTTCGACAATAGCTGGGTCTGCCTCAAAACCGTTCTTCTTTTGGATATCCTCAGCCATGGCCTCGGCGGAATCGCTAACGCCAAGCTCATGCTGAAAGCGCGTATTGGCGGCGGGAATAAACCCTGACGACATCGCCGTGCTGCCATGGGGCAGGGCGTCGCGCTCTAAAACAGCAAGCTCAATGCCCGCTTCCTGGGCGGCCAGCGCCGAGACCAGGCCGCAGGCCCCTGCGCCGATGATCAGCAGCGGCAGATGAGCATCAAAGCTCTCATGTGTGTAGGGAAGTATCGCCATTACGCCTGCTCCGTTGCCTGGTGGAAAGCATCCAGAATCTCGCCCGCTGGTGCCTGCCACACCTCTGGATGTCCGCTAATATGGGCCAGCACTTCTTCTAAACAGGCAATGCGATGGGGCTGGCCCACCAGCCAGGGATGCAGGTTTAAGGCGAATAGACGACCGCCCTGCTCGCGAGACTCTTCGAGCAGAAAATCGAAAGCGTCTTTTACCTGGGTCACCCAGGCATCCTCCGAATGCAGGTTCTGGCTCATCACGAACTGGTCTTCGATCTCGGTAGCCAGCGGCACCATGGTCAAGCTGCCTGTTTTGGTATCACAAGGATAAGGCATATCGTCATTCACCCAGTCGGCGCAGTACTCAATGCCGTTTTCTGCCAGTAGGTCAGGGGTGTTGAAGCTTTGATGCTTGGCCGGGCTTAGCCAGCCGCGAACGGGTTGACCGGTGACGCGGCGCAGGGTGTCCACAGAGCGCTTGACCAGCTCGGCTTCCTCTTCAATCGGCTGGCCGCCGTAGTGCAGGTGATCCATGTTCCAGCCGTGGGCGATAAATTCACCGCCGTGCTCTTTCAAGCGCTGCACCAGATAGGGCGTCTGCTCCGCCAGCTGTGCGTTGATGGCAAAGGTGGGGGTGATGTTGTTCGCCGCCAGCGCTTTGAGCACCCGATAGATCCCCACGCGGTTGCCGTAATCCCGCAGTGAGAAGTGGCGCAGATCCGGGTAGGGCATGGTCATGCCGTTAGGTACTTTAAACGGCTTGCCGCGCTGGTTTAGCGGGTAGAACTGCAGCGAAATATTGACCCACACCGCCAGGGTTTTACCCTCGGGCCAGATGACCGGCGCGCGTTCGCTCAGCATCGACCATGCATATCGCTCATGGTCGTAGCCGTGGCGGCGTAAAGGGTATTCGAGATAGTCGTCATTAAGCGCCATAGCGTTACCCCTGTTTGCCTGCGGTGGCGGCCTGGGCCGCCATACTGTCGAGGGCGGCATCGTAAGAGTTGGCCAAGTAGTAATCAGCAATCTCGCGGCCGGTGGCGACCCACACATCCGGATGGCCGGTGATGTACTCAAGCGCCTCTTCGAACGCCTTGATACGGTGCGGGCAGCTCACTTGATAGTTGTGAGTGGGAATGCACATCACCGTGCCAGACTCCGCGCCCTCGGCATATAGGCGGTCAAAGTGGCGCTTGAGCATGGTGGCGTATTGGCGTGGCTCTACTTTGTTCACCGCGTAGACGATGGTGTCGTTCATTTCCAGCGAGTAGGGCATGGAGATAAACCGCTTACCGGAGCGAACGCTGACCGGCGTCGGCTGGTCGTCGTGGAATAGGTCGCAGGTATATAGCCCGCCTTTGTCACCGAATAGCTCTTCGCCCACTTCGGCAAATAGATCCAGAGTGCGCTCTGAGTGGGAAAGCGCGGGCGCTAGATAACCCGCACAAGCCTGGCCGGTATGGCGATGAATGGTTTCCATGCTGTCTCGGATCATCGCCCGCTCCTGGGCTTCGCTCAGGCCGTAGGTGTAGCGTGTGTTGTAGATGCCGTGGCTAAAGAACTCCCAGTCACGCTCTCGGCACATCTGGATAATCTCAGGGTGGTGCTCGCACAGCGCCACCGACAGCGATATTGATCCGCGAATGCCGTACTTATCCAGCAGGGCCATCTGGCGCTGGTGGCCAACCCGGTTGCCGTAGTCGCGAATGCTGTAGCCGGGCACCGAAGGGTGCGGATGCGGCCAAGGGTTACGTTGTGGGTTCATTGGTGGGTCGAGTTCGTAATACTCGATATTGGGTGCGACCCAGAAGGCCACCTTGGCGCCTCCTGGCCACTCGATTTTAGGACGTTGGTCGTAGGCCCAGTAGTCGTAAACGCCTAGTGACTCTTTCATAACCGGCTCCTTTGAAGCTTGATAGGCCTTAGGCGCTGCCACTCAGCCATTCGAGTACATTGGCAACCGGCAAAACGTCGGCATACTTGAGATGCAGGTCGGTCAGGTTGGCGTAGTGGTAGCTTTCGTGTTTATCCGCGACGCACTCCATGGGCACGATGGTGCGGTAGCCCCGGGAAAGGCTCTCCACGGCGGTGGCGCGAATGCAGCCAGAGGTAGAGCCGCCGGTAATAATGACCGTATCGACCTGATGCCATACCAGCAGTGACTGCAGCGGCGTTTCAAAAAATGCCGAGGGCATGCGCTTGGTGTAGATCACGTCGCGGCTGCGGTCGATCTCGCAGCGCTCGTCGAACTCGGCCCGCTCAGAGCCATACTTAATGTTTTGCAGCGAATCAGGCGTATCGGTACGCGTACCCCAAACACCTGCGTCTTCGGCGGAGTCTAGAAAAGCGACGTGAGTCCAGACCACCGGCCAACCTTTCTCCCGAAAACCGCGTGCCAGCTGGTTGGTGTACTCCAACTGCTTGGGGTCGGTTTCGTAGGCAGTGTTGAAGAGATCGGTGCGGGTGTAGGCCTTTTGCGGATCGACGTTAACCAGCACCGCTTTGTTGCCAAAACCAAACGGCACCCGCTGAGGGTTAGCCATGACATCGTTAAAAATCTCTTTCGCCGTTTTGTCAGTGGTCTGCATCGTCGTCTCCTGAATAGTTATTTATTCGCACTTATAAATAATGGGCATGGTTTGGTGAGCGAGGGCTAGCGATTGTCGTACTGCTCGCCCAGCTCCAGCATCGCCTGGGTGCCTAAATAGTCGTTAAGCTGTTTGAAATCGAGCATCTGGTCGCGGAAGGCGTCGGTAGTGCCGTCCCGTTTTAGCGTGGCAAAGAAACGGCTGGCCATATGGGTAATCGCCCGCACCAGTGCGCCGGGAAAAATCACCAGCGAGAAGCCAAGGTCTTCAAGCGCCTGGGCGTTCTGCAGCGGCGTGTCGCCGCCTTCGACCATATTGGCCATGATCGGCACCTTGCCTTTGAACTGGGTCATGATCTTGCGGATATCTTCGTCGCTACGGATGCCTTCGATAAACAGCATATCCACGCCAGCTTCATAATAGGCCTGGGCACGCTCAATGGCGCTGTCGGTGCCTTCCACGCCCAGCGCATCGGTGCGGCCAATAATAAGCGTGCTGTCATTTTCTCGGGCGTCCAGTGCGGCGTGCAATTTACCGACCATTTCGCTTTTGGAGACCAGGGTTTTACCGCGCAGGTGGCCGCAGCGCTTCGGGTAGGTTTGGTCTTCAAGCTGAATAGCGTTGGCGCCAGCGCGCTCCAGCAAGCGCACGCTGCGCATCACGTTCATGGCGTTGCCAAAGCCGGTATCGCAATCCACGACCACGGATAAGTGGGTGCGCTCACGAATATGCGACATGGCAGTGCAAATTTCGGTAATGCTAAGCAGGCCAATATCCGGCCGCCCCAATTGGGTATAGGCCAGGCTGGCGCCGGAAAGGTAGACCGTATCGAAGCCCGCTTGCTCAGCAAGGGACGCACCAAGGGCGTCAAACACGCCAGGGGCGACCACAATGGAGCTGTCTTGCAACTGCTGTTTAAGTTGGGCGGGCTGGCCTGTAGCGTGCTGTTGGCGTGTCATAGCTATCTCGTCATTGTAAGGTAAGCGAAAAGTAGGGTAGGCGTTAGCTGCTTGTTCTCGCGGCTAGCGCCAAGTCATTCCAAACGTCCTGGCGGGTAATCAAGCCATCGGTTAATTCAAAGCGGTCGATAAAGCGCACGCCGGTGGATGTGCTCCCATCCAACCACTCCACTGCCAGCTCGCCATGGCAGACCACCACGCTGTGGGAAGTGGAAGTGCCTTGTTTTGGATGACTGCAGAGATCGACGGCGTAAAAGGTTTTGCTCACCCGGCGGTAGCGGGTTTTGGCCCACTCAACGACTTCACTTAATCGCTGCATAGGTGCAGCGCCAGGGAACTGCATCACCACGTTAACCGCCAGGTAGCGCTCTGCGCAGGCCAGGTCGCGGGCCTCCATGGCGCTTAGAAAAGCGCGCACCTGCTTTACACTGCGGCTGTCTGGGTCAGTCATCTCTGCGTTAGGCATTTCGACTCTCTTGCAACTAGCTGCTCACGTGAGGCCCCATCGTTAGCGATACGAAACAGCGCTGGTTCTGTGATAATGGCTTTCAAGCGGCAGTAATTGTGTTATTGATTAGCTGTCGATATGTATTATATGTAATACATTTTTATGTCTATTATTATCCCTACGTCAAGCCCGACATAAATTTTTTGAACAACATCCTGAGGAGAGGCGTGGATGAGTGAGGCACAATCCTCTGCGGTGGGCGGCACCAAATCCCACCGTATTTACCTGTTACTGAAAGATGCAATCTTGAGCGGGCGGCTGCCTGCGGGCAGTAAATTGCCCGGCGAAAATAAACTGGCGGAGCAGCATGGGGTGTCGCGAGTCACCGTTCGGCGTGCCATGGAAGCGCTGCAAGCGACGGGCATGGTAGAGCGTAAAGCAGGCGTGGGCACGGTGGTGCTGGAGCAGCCGCTGGATGCCACGGTGATGACCGCCAGCGTCTCAAACCTCATGCCCAATATGGTCAAGATGAGCCAGGCTTCTCAGGTGCGGCTGTTGGAGTTTGCCTATGTGCTGCCACCGGAAATGATTCGCGAGCGGTTAGGCATGGGGCCGAGTGGGAAGGTGCAGCGCTCGGTGCGGGTGCGTATGGTCGACGACAAGCCGTTTTCCCATTTGGTAACCCATGTGCCTGAATCGATTGCCCTGCACTACAACGAGATGGATTTAGCCAATACACCGCTATTTGTGCTGCTGGAGCGCAGCGGCGTGAAAGTTGATCACGCCTCCCAATCGATTTCCGCCACTCTGGCCAGCCACGAAGTGGCGGAAGCGCTGGATGTGGCCGTGGGTTCCCCGCTGATTTCACTGACCCGCGTGGTGTTTGATGAGCAGGGTCGAGGTGTCGAACATTTGGATGCGCTCTACCGTCCTGACCGCTATCGTTTCCAGATTGATCTAGAGCGAAACGGCGATGATGACTCTCGCTACTGGGAGCCGAAGGTAGGCGGAATGCCTACCGGGGGGAAGGCTGAGTAGGGTCATTGGGGTGTTTTTTAATGTATTAAATTTAATACAGATTTAAAATTACAAAAAATACATTTGACCTGTGTTGTGAAATTGCGCTAGTTGTATTGGGTGAGAACGATAAGTCTAACGAAGGCCGAGGCAACGAGCGACGACCATGAGTACCCCAACAACGCTGTTTGACAAAGTTTGGCGCGCCCACGAGGTTCACCGTAGTGAAAGCGGTCAGAGCCTGCTGTGGATTGACCGCCACTTTGTCCATGAAGGCTCCTTCCATGCGTTCAATAAGCTGGCTGAACGCCAGTTGCCCGTTGCCCGGCCCGATTTAACCTTCGGTATTGCTGACCACTACGTACCAACGCTGACCCGCGACCTGGCAGGTGTTGCCGACCCCAAAGTCCGCTCAATGATCGAGCAGCTCTCCCGCAATACCCAGCGGCATGGGGTGGCGCTGTTTGGTCTTGATGACCCCCGCCAGGGCATTGTGCATGTGCTTGGGCCCGAACAGGGACTCACTCAGCCCGGCATGGTGATGGTGTGCGGCGATAGCCATACTGCCACCCACGGCGCCTTTGGCAGCATTGCCTTTGGCATTGGTGCCTCGGAAGTGGCCCACGTGCTAGCCACCCAAACCCTGTGGCAAAGCAAACCCAAGGTGATGCGGATTACCGTCGAGGGTCAACTCGCCGAGGGCATCACCGCTAAAGATATTGCGCTGACCTGGATTGCGCGCCTGGGCGCCGACGGTGCTCGCGGCTACGCCATTGAGTACGCTGGTGAGGCGATTCGCTCGCTCTCCATGGAAGCGCGGCTTACGCTGTGTAATCTCTCCATTGAGGGCGGCGGTCGCTGCGGCATGATTGCCCCAGACCAAACCACCTTCGACTATCTGCGTGACCGCCCCTGGATTCCGCAAGGGGAAGCTTTCAAACAAGCCTGCGCCTACTGGGCCACGCTTTACAGCGACCCAGACGCCCGTTTTGATCTTGAAGTGACGCTGCATGCGGGCGAAATCGCTCCCACGGTGACCTGGGGCGTCTCGCCTGAAGAGGCACTGCCGATTGACCGCGCTGTGCCCGATCCTGATCAACTCAGCGACCCGGCGATAGCGCGACAAACCCGGGATAGCTTGGCCTATATGGGCTTAACGGCGGGTCAAAAACTCACCGATATCAACATTGATCGGGTCTTTATCGGCTCCTGTACCAACGCGCGTATTGAAGATTTACGCGCCGCTGCCGCCGTGCTGGTAGGGCAAAAAAGTCGTG
>Ga0209344_10001535_pt1 | contig 29487 bp, 25 predicted proteins | sample Cruoilmetagenom6_FD_187293 | JGI IMG/M metagenome (GOLD analysis project Ga0209344, IMG submission 187293) | Oil polluted marine microbial communities from Coal Oil Point, Santa Barbara, California, USA - Santa Barbara Oil Seep Sample 6 (SPAdes)... | ecosystem: Environmental > Aquatic > Marine... | reverse complement strand
CTTCTCCTTCTGTTGTTGGGTCCTACAGAGAAGAATGGCGCGAATGCGCTGGGGCGGAAAAATACCCTATATTTTAATCAGAAATAAGAAAAGGGTCGGTGCACGCGTGCCCACCGACCCTTTTTACATTGATAACGCTCAATGTTATTGGCGACCAGACGGATACAAAATAAGCCTCGCCTGCTTTTTGCAAGATTTAGCTTTGGCGCGAAGGCACTTTTGTAAGGAGCTCCATTCCAGTGGATAATCCTGCATCATCTTCAATGGCCGCTTTTCCATCCGAAGCAGGCCTGCGACTGGGTTCCAGACATCGGCTTCGACGGTGGTGCCGAAATAAAGATCAACGCCGTCATTACTTTCCACAGTTTCCAAGGCAACACGCACCTCGCTTCTGTTGCTACGCATGCGCTCATTGGTACGGATCACCAATTCATCTGGACCCGAGAACATGCCTTGCCCGTCAAACGCAACTTGCCGACCAAACTTGGCAGCCTGACAAACAACGTCAAAGAAACTGAGGGGGACAAAGGCGAGGTTTTTGCTATCGGCAATGTAATGCGACTTCAAGTCTTCCGCATCCATGCCGCTGTTTGCAACGGAGACATCACATGACAACGGTTTGCCGAGAAGAGCATTAAGCATTTGCACATCTGCACCACTGAGTTCCCGGCGCAATTCTGCGCTACGCCCCATGCAAATATCTTGAACTGCTTTTGATCCGCTTGACCGACCGCACATGGATTCAAGCGCGAGTAAGTCTTCAATGGTGGCGGGGACACCTGCCAAGTCGCGTTTGATAGCCGCAGTCATATCCGGCTGCAGTTTGGCGATGAAATCATTACACCCCTGAACAAAAACAGCCCTTTGGTCCTGGCGCAAGGACCATTCTGCTGGGGGCACCTTACATACATTACGCATAAGCTCTCCAAGTACGAGCTCTTTTGGTGCTGACCACGACAAGTCCTGACCATTTCGGCCTTTCATTTTCACACTCTCCTTGGGGGCTTTCCCAACCGCGGCGGACTGGATGTGAGCCATCAAAGCGGGCACATGACGTTGAAATTCTGCAGTGAGACGTTTGCGGTAACCTGCAACCGCCTTATCGTAACTGGAGGGGTCAATTTTCCATTGCAGTTGGCTATGTACAGGAAGTGGCGGCGTCACCTGATATGACGAAAGGGTCATGCCCTTGTGGGTATCCGATGTGTTTAAACCAACCATACGATTGAAGAAATTCTCGGCATCCGCAGGCACTTTCCACGTTTCGACTTGTTTTTTTTGAGAGGCTACGTTTGCCACCTCTGCGCGATAGTGATCGAACGACCGTTTCGCTTCGCTGAGATACTTTAATGACTTGTCGGTACGCCCCCGCCAATTCCCATCGACAGGCCCGCGACATGCAGATACCCGCGCACTAGCCTGTGCAAAGTCAGTATCAGACCAATCACGGAGGTTTTTTCTGAAAACCTGCTGTGTATGAACAAAATCACTAGCGGCCCAATTATTGATAATAGCGCAATCACTTCCCGCAGCGTGAGCCCCGCCATTGGCTGAAGGTTGTGAGGAGGATGCTCCTACGGGCTGGTTCCGGTTCTGCTGTTGCTGTTGCTGCTGAGCGTTCTTAACGCCCTGTACCACCGCGCCCAAAAGATTCTGAAAATTAAACCCCTCGGCCATGGCCGGTTGTGTGCTCATGCCGATCATCGCTGCGATCAGCCATATTTTACGTATTGTCATGAAATCACCGTATCCACCCGCACCTTGACGCATTGTCTTGAGCGCAAAAATTTCTTGAGAGTTTTAAGAATGAAGAGTTGTGGCCGAAGACAGCTGAAGCTGTCGCCAGGTCCAATCAGCTGTTTGAGCGTTCGGCAAGGCTATCGCGAATTTCGCGAAGGCTTTGGTTCATTTCAAGAAAGAGGAAGAAGAACCCGAGCAACAACACGCTGAAAATAAAGCCGCCGAGAGCGCCGCCAATGGCTCCACCGACGCCTGCCGCACCGCCGCCCATTGTGGCCCCGGCGATAACAACGAGTACGGCCACGCCGTACAGAATAAGTTCAAGTGATTTCACGATTAAGCGCTTCATGTGGCATTCCCATTTGTTTCTGATATGGCCCATAGCGATACCTGCACAGACCGAAAGACTGCACATGCCTCAATCAGATGGATGGCATTCCCCTCCATTGAGGCCGAGCAGCACACGAAAATATCGGCTGGCACAGTGTGCCGGAAGATAAAGCCGGGGGAATAAGACGGAATATTAGGTCAATAGTCAAGCCCGCAAGTTCACCGCAATGTAGTGGCATGACACAGACCCTTGGGAATCGGCTCGGACCACGCCTAAAAGCACTGCGCAAAGCGCGCGGGCTCACACAATTACAGCTCGCCGATTTAATGCAGAAATCAGTTGAAACGATTTCAAACTTTGAACGAGGTAAGACGATTCCCAGTCTGCTCACATTGGACCGCTTGGCCGAACGGCTTCATGTCCCAATGAAGGATTTTTTCGAAGAAACAGACGCCGTGCAGGCAGAGCCAGAACTGTCAGAGGCAGCCCAAACAATCAGAAATGCTATTGAATGCCTGCCCGAAGAAGACCTTGAAACACTCGCTGGGTTAGCAAAGGTTTTAGAAAAACGTCGGCAATGATTATGGCGAGCCCGAACTGTGCAACTAAGATTTGCATCGGCTACGAGCAAATAAAATCATAGAATTCTTGTCGTGTGGAGATTAGTAACATACGGGCCTTTTTTAGCCGCCAAAAGATGATGGCTGCAAACAATCATCCAACCTCTGGGCCCATAGCAGCCCCTACAGGTTACGGCACTGAGTTAGAGCATCTATCAGAACATCAACAATATCGGATACCCGATGTTCATCTGGGTATCGGCCAAAACTCACACGAAGAGATTCTTCAGCCTCTTCACCAGAAAGGCGAATTGCATGAAGCGCATGACTTGGTTCAGGGATACCGCTTGTGCATGCAGATTGAATAGCCCCTAGTTTTCCAGAACTTCTGCACTGCAGTTTCCACCTCACGGCGATGCCCCCTCACCCATCGCATCGAGAAACTGCCCACCCACGACAGGGTCAATCCGGTCGGCTTGGGCATGGGCCCAGCTCGCCCACGCTTCGAAGTGCTTGAGGCTGGCGATTTGTGGGTCAGCTGCATATCGTTCGGAAACAGATCTGACGTATTCCCGAATTTCATTGGCCTGCTTCAGGGCGGCGGCACCGTGCAATAGACGATCCACTCTCGCCTGCTCGAGTTGGATGATCCGCTCCCGCTCCAGCCGCTCTTCCTCTTCCTTCTTTTTACGAAGACTTTCGATCGCCTCAGCCTTGGATTCAACTGCCCACTCATATCTATGCTGGCACCGGTCGCGATAATGCTGCTCAGCGAGAACAATAATTTCGATTAGGATTTCACGAAGCTTGTTTTCAACCAAACTCTGGCCGTGATCTTCCCAAGTTACTTTGGGTTCGATTGTTTGATGCTGACTACCCAGGCTAAGTATTAATTTTGATGAGTCACCGCGCGTGCGAATAGAAATCTCACCCCAATGATTAGGAGACTGAGATGTCGCATCAAGAGAAAAGGGCATTTCTTGGTCATGGACTTTAATGCCGAGCGACCGTGCTTCCTTTCCGGATATGTATGGCTTGAAGCCGTTCTGCTCGGTAGCCGTAAATAGCGCGCTGATAATTTTGAGGCGACGCTGCTCAATCGGGTCATCAAACAAAGGAGCATCCCAGCTCGAACCGCTTTTCATAAACTTCTGCAGCCGCTCTTCATCTTCTTCGATGTAGTGGCGGAGAAGCCGATGCGGTCTTTCCAGGTTATTCTCGACCTGGATTTTCTTAATCAGTTTTTTCACCCGGCTACGGACATTCCCCATCTCATCTTCAAAGACAGGCTGCTCAGGATTTGACGTGGCCAACTCCTCGTCAGACGTGCGCCCAAATCCATAAGAATATAGCCCCCCACCAATTGTGATTTCATCAGACATGCCAGGACTGCGCCGAATAAGCGGACAACGGTGAACACTCTTACCGGCCTTAACTTTATTCCAATGCCCCATGGGCGGACGAGGAATGTCATAGCGCTGGCAAACCTTGGCGATTGCGGTTCCTGAAACGCCGAAGTCCTTGGCAATTTCCGTAGCAGTTTTCGACCACATGAGATCGTAAAGTTCCTCACGCGTAATTTTCTTAGACATCTCAATCGCCTCCTTCTCTAATCTCTGCCACTCAGTTTACCGCCATCACGGTCACCGTCATAAAGATGTGCGCGGATTGCATCGTAGAGGCTTGCATTTGAGAAACAGATTAACTGCGCAAGCTCACCTTCGATTAATGCACACAAGCAGCTGCATATCTCACTCCGCTCATAACCTAACGGGTTCAAAAGAAAGCCAGAGGCATGCCAAGCGCAAGCCCGATGCCCCACCCGTTCATGGTGGCTGCGATTGCAGCAACGCGAGGGGTGTTAAGGGGAGGCTCCGCGGGCTTACCGCTTAGGTAATAGAGGGAACCCGATTTAGTGAACACGAGGTTGCGGTCAGGATTGTATGCCACAACATCGGAAGTCATCGTTGCCGTTATGTCTGACTTCATACCCGTGAGGAAGGTGTGCGCCTTACCGTCATCGCGCACATCTTCTAATGTGACGAAACACCATTCTGTGATTTCTGCCTTTATGAAATTCCCAACACGGCTCTCCGTGAGGCCAATAAGGTCTGCATTCGCACTGTACCGTAGTTCAAAGTTATCTCGCCCCTGAGTGATCAGGTTTTCGAGAATGAACATTTCATCAAGAGATGTGTAAACCTTCTTTGGCATGAGCAACCTCCTTTGTTCGTGGCTCTATAGAAGAGATTGGTGCGCTTGCTCAAAAGCGGAAAAATAAGAACGAAAAAATGGACCGGCTAACGAGCCAGTCCATTTCCCCCATTCTAAAACCCGTTGGCATCCATTTGTCTAAGCCTGAACACGAGCTTTCAGCGATGACGCATGTCAACTAAATTGCAATGTTACGGATCTGAGCATCACGCATCATAGCTTTGCCTGTTGGCCACTTCTTATAAGCCTCATCCACCACTGCGTTATAAGTGACTAGATCATGTCTAGGTGTGGCATCGAGCTGACGAGCATAGAGTTCATCAAACACGTCACAGAATCTTGAAGGCAAAACGACTGATCGTTCTTCATGCACCCACCCCCGTAGAGGATCAGTGAGGCTAAGTTTAAGCATCCGTCCATCGTGAGATCCCCTCACGGGAAGCCCCTGGTTCTCAGGAGGTTCGATTGCGGCACAAAATGGTGCATCGGACCAATCCTTGTTAAAACCCTTGATCTTGGACAAGAAAAACAGAACTCCCTTGTACTCCAAGAGACCGGCGGTGACCCCGCCACTCCTAAAGGTTCTCAACTCTCGTGGCGTAGGGTTGTGGACAAATGCCGTAAGACGGCCCCCTTTGGGACCCACGCTTAGATATGAGCCTTCTTCGGGATACATGGGGGTATTCAATAGATTGGACATCTGCATGATGGCCTCCTTACATGGAATGCAGTTAACACAAATGACCCTGATCAACAGCGTCATGTAAAGAATGTTTGGTCGCTTTCATCAAAGTGGAAAGGGTAGGAGTGTTTTTTCTTCTGTCACGGCAATATTTCTGCAGGAAGACTGCATTATGCGATCATGGCCCAAAGTTCTGACGCCGGACCCGGGCATGCAAAAAAACTTGAACGCAGCTTATTTTTCACGATCATTTTCTTTTTGTGATTGGAGATAAAGCTATGAGTATTGATCGACACAAAACAGCACTTCGACGAATGGACCTTTCAAGGCCTGTAAACCTTGCCGTTACACGGGGGCTCGTCACCGATCACACAACATTTTTTGATTTTGGGTGTGGGCACGGCGATGACGTCCGGCACCTTAAGGCTGCAGGTCTCCAAGCAACCGGATGGGACCCAAATCATGCCCCAAACAATGCCAAAATATCAGCTGACGTTGTCAATCTTGGCTATGTGATTAACGTGATTGAGCACGAGAAAGAACGTATCAAGGTCGTGAAAGATGCGTGGGAGCTGGCGGATACCGCGCTAATGGTTTCTGCACGACTTACAGATGAAGAGCGCAGCAGTGACTTCAAACCTTATAATGACGGCGTTATCACCTCAGCCAGAACATTCCAAAAGTTTTATGAGCAGAATGAATTGCGTGAGTGGATCTCCGTTCATTTACAAAAACTCCCTGTTGCCTTAGCGCCTGGAATTTTCTGCATTTTCAAAAAAGATAACATGCGTGAAGAGTTTATATCAACGACCTACCAAGCCCATCTTCACTCTCCAGTGCTCCGACTTTCTGACGCGCTATATGACCGCCACGAAGTGCTACTCATCAGCCTAACTGAGTTCTTTATGAAAAGGGGTAGATTGCCTGTACAAGATGAAATTGAAGATGGAGGCACTCTTGTAGAAATATTCGGGAGCATAAAAAGAGCCTTCCGTGTCATCTGCAATGTTACGGGCATCGAGGCATGGGAAGAGATCCGTAAAGCTCGCACCCGAGACCTCTTGATCTATCTCGCGCTATCTCGGTTTCAGCGCCGTCCAAAATTTTCAAAACTTCCCCCATCAATCCAAAGAGATGTAAAAGCATTCTTCTCGTTTTATAAAACGGCGTGCAAATCTGCTGATGAACTTCTTTTTGCTCTTAGAGATCAAGAGTTCATCAACATGGCTATGCAGGTTTCAGAAATTGGCAAGCTGACCCCAACAGCCCTATACGTGCATGTATCAGCGCTCTCAAAACTTTCTCCTCTTCTGCGGCTCTATGAGGGCTGCGCGCGCAGTTACATTGGTGTTATTGAGGAGGCGAACATTATCAAGTTGCATCGAGCAAAGCCCCAAATTTCCTACTTGATCTATCCACAGTTCGATAAAGACCCGCACCCTAAACTTGTGTCATCAACCTCCGTCAACCTTGCGAGCTTCAGGGTAAAAACGCGTTGGTATGACCGCTCCGAGAATCCCCCAATTTTGCATAGGAAAGAGACCTTCGTTGGTCCTGACTATCCTCAACGTGTAAAGTTCGAGAAACTCACAAGACAAGAAGAGCGCTGGGGATTGTTGGATGAACCCTCACGGATCGGCCTCACACAAGGATGGGATGCTCGGCTATCCGTTAAGAGTGCAAAGCTTAAAGGTCATCGCGTTGTCAAAGCGTAGGCCATAGGGCAACGGGCTCCTTAAGCACCAACCTTTTCGAGCAAACCGCGCGGCGACCGGCGTCCTGCGTCATACGGTGCTTTTATCGAAGCGTCTGATGCCAAATATCCAAGACCTCTATGCAGATGAAGACGGAATTGCTCAGCTACGCTTTTGTCATCAATGGAAAGGTTATCTTGTTTGCAGCGTTCTTTAATTAGAGCCAGATAGATTTCCTGACACTCTCCCCCGAAAACTTTCCATGTCATCTCAACGGCATCATCACCCTTAAAGTCAATTGCCGGCGGCACTGTTTTCTCTGCTAACGAAGTACAGAACGCCCAACGGCAAAGCACGTTCCAATGCTCGATGCCAGTGTTGCGTTTCAGGCGGCTTAGTTGCTCTTTGCCTTGCGGGCTGGTGCGAACTCTTTCAATAGACATCTTGTTCCCCCTTACATCAAGTAGCCTTGACGAACCTGACTGCCGCCAATCTCTTCGTTGAATTCAACGCAATATGATTTGCATACATTCGGCTTGATAAGTTTGAGGTATTTCGCATCAATTTCTTCGTCCGTCGATAGAAGGATCACTTGCTCACTTGCAAAGGGGAAATACCCTTTAACCAAGTTTGTACGGTGCTTTGAATCAAGACGCCCCAGGGGCGTATCAATAATTGTTGGAAGTGCCCGGCCGGAGGCCTTAGACAGGGCCCACAAAATCGACACTGCAAGCAATTGCCGCTCACCAGCTGAAAGGTCATCCGAATGAATCGTATTCGAAGTGCCATCCTTAAGGATGATCTGGAAATTATCTGGAGAAATCTCAACTGATGAGATCAGATCGTTTTTACGCGAAAGTTCCCCAAAGCACTCTCTGATCAAGTTCGAGATCTGACCAATCTGGCTTTCGATAACCATCCTTCTAAAGCGTGAAATCGTATCCTGAACCTTGCTCGAATGTTTGATGCTGCGCAAGGCATCATCCGCCTTGAACTGTTCCTCAACTTCACTCTCAAACAATTTATTCAATATGTTCTGTGCAGCATCAAAAGCGCGCTCCGCAATCTTAATTTCTTGCTCATGCTGTAGTTTATCTCTCTCAATCTCAGAAAATCTAACCTGAGCTTCTGAGAGCCTTTCTACAAATGGCTCGATTGCATCATTTGTTGGAATAGCAGCCAACTTACGATCAATTACATCAAGCTGGTCTTCAAGGTGCGCATTTTCTTCAAGTACAGATTTCACTTGTTCGTTAGCATTTTGCCGATGGACAGACAAAACTGCGTGCAGCGTCCTCTGCCCCCCCTCGCTCATATTGAGGTGACGTGGCCTCGTCGCCTTGCCATGAAATTGCGTACGGTTGTCTTCTAAAAACTCTGAGGTCTTTGTAAGCGTACTAGCACTCGCCTTTTCGTCTTTCAAAAGGTCCAAAAGCTGATGGTCTCTTATGGAAAGAATTTCGAGTACGGACTCAGCTTGCTTGCTAACGGCTTCCGCATCGGCCTGTACGGCTACCGCCTCAAGAAGGTCATGAACAAGCAGCAAAGGTGCATGTCCGCCAGCCAGATCCCCCATCCTCGCTTGCAACTCCATACGTGTTTTATGAGCATCAGCAAGTTCATGTTCAATTTTTTCGCGCTGTTCATACAGATCGCCGCCCTCAGTAGCATATTCCTTATGTGCTCTCTTAAGCTCTAACTTCACTCTGCCGAGGTCGTTATTTAATAATGCCTCACGTTCACGGGCAGCCTTCAAGTCAACCCCAGCCCCAGCAACAACCCTCTGAGCAGCCTTAATTTCCTTTTGTTTTTCTGGCGTATACAAAAGAGATTTCTTACGGCGTTCATAAACCTTCAAATCTGCATCTAAGCGGTCGACGATGTCCAAACCTAAGAGACCACTAATTGCTGTAGAAAGAATTTCAGCTGAATATTCCTCACTCGCTAACTCTTCAATTTTTTCACCGTCGAAAAAGAACAGCGGCATAATCCGAGCAGGTAATACATTTTCGACGTAATCTAACCACTGATCTGTTAGCACTGGGTCTAATTTGGTATCAACGGTTACATCAAATTTTTCACTAAGATTTTTAGCTTCCGTTTCACACCAAGAACGCCTGACATGAAAGGTCCGTTCACGGCCTTCGGAAATCATGCGAAATTTGAGCTCAACAGAAGCGCCTACAGAACGGGCCACATTTCGATTAACAGAACCAAGCAAAAAATCCCCATATCCCCCACGAGATAGTCTGGCAACGGGAGCAACCTTCCCATAAAGAGCAAGCTGGATTGCGTTGAGAAATGTCGTCTTACCTGAGCCATTAAGAGCACCAATGAGAATTATAGGTTTCTTAGCTTCAGGCTCCAGGTCAAAGACTTGACGTCCTTTATATACGCCGAAGTTGTGCAGAGTCAGTTCAGTGAAAATCATACTGCGACCTCCTTCAGCTCATCTCCTGAATCCTCACGGTCTACTTTCATACGCTCCGCATCAGACGCGATCTTTGCTTTTCGTTTACGGCGATCAGCCGCACGTTCTTTCGCATCATCTGCGCTTTCATAGAAACCCTTTTTAAAAGCCTTGTCGATCCGGTCAAACAAATTGGCACGCTTGCTCATCGTTCTATATTGACGTTCAATATCCAAAAGCTCGCGTACCAATTCAAAATGGAGACTGTCACCGTCACATGCCTCCTTTAAAAGTTCCATCTCAGTGAGGCCGAAGGGTTGAGACTCGTCAAGCTCTTGTGTGGGAAATTTAGTGCCTGTTTCTTCCAAATAAATTGTGGGGAGCAGGTCTTCAACTTCATGTTTATCAACAACCCAGATCTTTCTGATTGCATGCAACTCAGGAAGTGTGATGAGCTCCAGTTCCAGAGCTTCCTTTGGGGCACCCTTGGCCGTCCGCACCTTTTGCTGAGCTTTCAAAAGTTTACGCAGCCAGTCCGCCCGAGATGCCTGGGTGTACGGCCCAGGAATCGCGCGGGTTTCTCCATTCTCACCAACCTCTGTAAACAATTGAACGTGCCCACTCATGCGGCGAAAATCACGTTTGTCATGGTCATGTTCATCAAGTTCATTTCTGAAATCAAGAAGCGGCTGCATCCACGCCTTTTCTTCATCGTTCGTGACCATGGCCTTCATAGACTTATCTTCGTCGACCATGGTGCATGTCCAACATCCAAACCTGCTACTTCCACAGCTCTGCGTTGATGTGTCGTGGACGAGCGGACACTCTCGATCTTCCGTTGCTGATTGATACAAATCAAGCAAACCACCGTTACTGTTTCCCCACGGATTGAAGTCTGAACCTAAGAACCGCCATACATCATCATTCTGCCAGTCTTCAATAGGAGAATAAACGAATGCATTTGGCAGTGAGGTATGCGGACTCAGCCACTCGCGTTTTCTTTGTTTTGCGTGTCGCTTCATAACTGCAGAACGCACAGAACTCTCTGCACGCCTGGTCCCCAAGACGAGAATGGCCTCCCCGTTCTGCTTCACTACGTCGCCAATGAACGCATCAACAGGTTTGATTTTCATCCGTTCCGTACACCACCTAAACTTTGGGCGAGGCGCCGGATATCCTTTGCCGATCAGATTCACCCAGAACGTATTCTTTACTTCTGGTGTCAAACAATGTGCAGAAATAGGGAGTCCCTGACTGGAGGCTGAAGCGTCTACCCTCTCCAGAGACTTACGCACCCATGCTGAAACTGCGGGATTCTCCACTAATGTGTCTGTCGAAATAACATACACATGCTTAAATCGCTCTTCGGGCGTCATTGTAGATAGGGCCTGCCATACAAGTTGCAGAACGGCTGTTGAATCCTTACCGCCACTATAACCAACAACCCAGGGAATCTGATCGCTCACATATAGCTCTTTAATTTGATCGAGTTTCTGCTCGATCGAAGCTCGATAGCCCAAATCAAGAAATGCTGACTTCGATGTTTGATCCGCCATATTAGTCATAGTCGCCCCGTATAAATGTATCTTCTACACGCTGCTCTTCCGGCGTAAGAGATAAACCCAATTCACGTTTGATAACATTTCCACAAAGGATGACATTGTCTGAGGCTTTCGTGAGCCGCCCCCTACGCATTGCTCGTCCTTCCCAAAGCTCCACATTAGCACGCGACCAGTTTACCTTTTTCAAAGGTGAAATTTTCTTTTGCCAATCTTTCGGAAACTCATTGATTAAGGAGGCACCTGCTCGGCCAAGAGCTGACAGCATCACGCCATGTGAGTGGATGAAATCCTGCCGCACCTCTCCCGATGAAATTTTCCCATTTCGGACAAGTCCCCACTCTTTAATGTTTTGATCAACGCCATCCCAAAAATGTGTAGCAAGAGCAATGCGCTCTTCGATTGGATGGTCATGAAAGTTCACGAGTAGAAGTTTGGTTGCACCATGGATTGCGCTTAACGTGAAGAGACGGCGAGAGCGTGCTGCAAGAGTGGTTTTCTCCATCTCAACAACATCTCTAAATGCATCAGAATCATGTACCAGTTGCCTAGAAATTTCGGCCCACTCATCTCCATGGTCATATAAAATTCCAAGGGACTTTGATGGCTTAACTGCATAGCGATTTAGATCTGCGAACATCTGCTGGCATCGTTTGAGGCCAACATCGAGAAAAAACACAACGGCAATCGTTTCGTCTGCCAAATCCGGGCGCTCACGCAAAGCTATTTCAATCGCAGCTCTTCGGTGCTGCCCATCATTGATAATGAAAGTAGCGCTCATAGGAATATGCAGAATGCCAAGCCGGCTGTCGCCTTCTCCCTCCTGAAAGGGGGTGAACTTCATATCCGCATCAACAGAAGCTGTGATCGCCGAAAAAACATAATCTTCGCGATGTTCTGTAATGTAATTGGCAAGCTCAGGGATCCGTTGACGATTAAGGGTTCTCTGTGCCCGCAGCTCAGGCACAAGCTCTTCTTCATCAAACAAAAATATCTTAGGGATGAGGCGCAAGGGGCACATGGAAACGAAATACTCACGTTTCGCCTGAATGCCCTTTATTGCTGGGAAAACATATTCAAACGCTGCTTCCATGTGCCTGCTGCTTTTGCTTGAGAAATACCATATGTGTATGTTTGTCACATAACATACACGGGCCTGTCAACAAGCATACAACGCAGATCTGTAGCGCTCTGAAAGCAAAAGATAAAATGGGAAACCGTTCTAATTTACGGTCTGATTTTCCTCTAATTCTTCAATGATTTCCCAGACCTCGCCTTCCTCGATTTGGTTCTGGATAATATTTAAATAGTCTGCAAGAAACTCATCTGCGTGATGAGGCTTTTCTCGAGTCTCAGAAAGTACAGAAAACCCCCCGTTCGCATATTTGTTAAGGTTTCTCATCCCCTCATCACTGAGACCTGTTGGAGTGTTTGGATCAAAAAGCTCCGCAACTACTCTTCGAACATCAGCCTTATCTTTGATGTTAATACCTAAATTTTGTAATTCTGCCACCGTCAGCAAACCAGATATAAGTCTCTGAGAAGACCTATAGTCATCGACAAAATGATCCACAAATTCTGCGCCGGCCGGTTCCGCCTTACGCCCTGCCGCCAGCCCCATCATCAAGCAAATGTAATAGAGGTCAAACTTAACGCGGAATGGAGGCTTATCACGGAGGTGTGAAAACCAGTTTTCAGCTTCCTGAGAAAAACGGAAATCCATCTATGATGCCTCCTAACTTACTCTTTAAAGTTAATGAAATAGTCTCGCCCCTCCACGAGGGTGGCGCTCGCCGACTGCGTTACACCATCGGCAGGTAAGGCACTTTGGAGGTGCTTGGTTTGAGGTGTATTTCTGAATGCCGTGAAATACTTGATTCCACCTTTACTTGATTTTTCAAGCGCAGGAAGAAAGGCTTCCCTCTCGACGTCAATTATAAAGGTAATGAATTGCGTACATAGTTGTGGAATAAGGCCCCCGATCGCCTCGCGTCGACCGACTCCTAATGAGCCACAAGGGCTATCTACAACTAATGGAAATTGGTTATTACCTCGACTGAGGAGGCTCATCAGAAAAGTGTAGCCAACAGAAAGAGTTTGTCCAACGCTTGCGCCCGATTGATTTTGAATGTTTAGGCTCTCTCCAATATCTTTAATCTGGAGAGGGTCGTTGCCAAGCACTTTCAAAAGCATGCTATTACATTCATCTCGAATAGCATCTCGGATCTCCATTCGAGCAAACTTTTTTGCCCTATCAGAGATCTCCATAAGCATATCTGTCTGCTCTTTATGTTTCAGGGTTCCGCTAATTTTCGTGATTTTCGCCTCAGTCTCTTTCTTTGCCACACGTAACGCTTTCAAACAATGTGTGGTGTCCAGGTCCTCGTCACCAACTGGCTCTCCACCAATTGTGTCCAACAGGTCTTTGAGGTCCCCCATAAGTGAGGCAAGCTTATTACGATCAGCCTCCATGCCTGCGAGTTCTTCGTCACCACTATCAATCAACGAGCGTTTTAAGTTGCTCTCCTTCTGCTCAGCAAGGTGAACTGCTTTCATTGCCTCAAGCATTTCAGTCGTTGTCAGCGTTAGACCCTGTGCTGAAATATCACTTCCCTCTCCACAGTAAGTCTCAATATCTTTTTTTAGTGCATTAATAGACCCGGCCTCCTCCAGTCCAAGATAGTGCTTAGACCGAACGATGATTTCTTTACGGCTATGTTCATCAAGGGGGCGCCCACAGATACAAAGGTCTTCCTCCGCGAGCTCAACAAAAAATTGTCGCGAAGTAGCTTCCGGTAGCTTCAAGCGGTCAAGGTTTTGCTTCAAAGAGATAAGGGCATTGCCAAAAATAGGATGAAGCGAATTTGGATAACGAATCTGACGCATCGTCTCAGCAAGCTTGCTTTCGAGAGCGCCATGAGCTGTAACTTTCTCCTCGATAGCTTGGGCATGCTGATCCCTTAAATCAGTCTTACCAGAGATATGTAATGTAATGCCAGCATCTAGCTCTTTAATCTTCTGATCGGTTTCTTTAAGTTTCTGCTGCGCCTCTTTTTCAGAGCCTGACAAATTCTCAATTCGTTTTTTGATCTTACTAAACTTATTTAGCGCCATCGTTAAGCCAGTGGGTGTAGTTGGCCCCCCGCCCCTGACTGCCTGCTCCCAATCCTTAATTGCAAAATCTGCAACTTCATCGAGCAGATAAAGCTGGCATAGGGCGTCTATCGCTCGCTCTGCCTCATTGCTGCTTTGACTCAAGAGACGTTCGGCAAACTCTCCATCAAAGATAAAAAGCTGAATGAACTCAGCAGTAAGAAAGCGACGAACTCCAGGAGGTGGCTCCCACTTTCCGATCACTCCCCCAGTAGCAGGTGTGGTCGTGCGGTAGTGGGCATGGCCTTCGGCAAAGTTTAATAGCAATTCAAAGGTGATCGGCTTTCCGTCAGCACGCAAATCAACTCGAAAGCGCCCCCGCTCGTTGGAATCGGCGGGTCGCCGCATTTCGCGGATATCCTCAGGTCGCCAACGAAGAGCGGCCCCTGTAAGAGTAGCTGTTAGCATCTGAAGCGTCGTGGTTTTGCCGGTTCCGTTCGGCATTTGAACCAACGCTACTTGTGCGGGTTCATCGCCAGCCATCAGATCGATCTTCATATCTGGGCTTCGGAGCCCTTCGCTCTCCCAGCCGACAATGTCAACTTTCATCGTCTTCTCCAATATTCGACGTATCCACCGCACTTTGAACGCTGACTAAATGCCTACTGTGTTCTTGCTTGGTAAGTTCGCGCTGCCCCATTTCGTTAAGCCACGCAATCAATCTTTGCGAGAGCTTGTCTGACTGATCAAGCTCTCCGGCCGCACGCTGAATACCCCGCTTAAGCTCTTCATTAATAGACAACCTCATCCCCTCTTCGTGTACTTGAAACTTTCTCCAGCCACTCCTGCCGCTCAGTGTCTGCGTTCATCTTATCCGTGTCCTCATCTTGGGCGCGAACGAAATCGACTACAAGCGCTCGCTTGTCTGGCTCGTTGGGATCAGTACGCAAACAGCGTCCAATTCGTTGGACTGTTTCAAGTTTTGCCCGCGCGGATGAGAGCAGAAAAACCGTCCGTAGGGAGCGAATATCAATACCCTGGGAGATTCTATGGCAAGTAATCAGACATTCTATTTCGCCTCGAGAAAACTCATTTAAATGATCAGCATCATCTTCTGCATAATAGGTCCGATAAACTGACGTATGAGGATGGATGATATTTAGAATTTTTTCGCCATATTCTTTTGTCTCCACAAAGACGATTGATCTTTGTAAAGCAGACGACTTTCCCTTCAGGTAGTCAGAAAATATGTGCGGCTTCATCTCGGCCGTTTTGTAGACTTTGGAAATTTCTATCCAGAGCTCTTCTTGACTCATAGGATTCCCACTGTTCTTCCGAGCGGCCTGACGGCTATAGACTTGTTTAAGTCTCTGACGGTCATTTTCGGTTAGCTCATATTCCAAGGGAACATAGTCAAACTCACACAATATCCCTTTCGCAATTGCGGCCTCTAACGGGAAACGGAATATAGGCTTTCCGATTTCCTGCTCAATAAAGTCATTCCCATCTTGGTCATAAGCGCGCTCGGGCGTTGCACTCAGCCCTAGTACATGACTGAATGTTGCATGCTGATCTTTCAAACCCTCACGAATCCCCGGCATCCCCAATCCATGGACTTCATCATGAACTATCGCGAGTTTCTTACGCTTTTCGACATCAAGCCGTTTCATAACGGTTGGCAACGCTGCCCGTGAAACAACTAAAATGGTTCCACGCGGAGCTAATACAAATCGACCCAGGTCATGGTAAGAACCGAAGTGCCTATATACAGCGTATGTAAATGGCAAGGTAAGTACCCAACTCTCAAGCTCTTCGCACCACTGGTGCAATAAGTCAGTGCCATCGGTTGAAATTATTGCCCCTTCGATTTCTCCCGCATTAATGAGCTTTGCAAGTATGTTAAGGGCTGTCCTTGTTTTTCCGGTCCCTGTAGCCATTTCAAGAATCCCTCGTTTCGAAGCGAGAAACTTTTCAATTGCCTTATCTTGATGTGCCCACATATCAGAGGCATCTTCCGTTGGCGCCACAGCCGAAGCACCCTTTTTTTTATGCGGTGACCGAGCAACCACTTTAACTCTTTTTAGGGCCTCCTCCGACATCGGAACTACTTCTAATCCTTCAGCATCGCCTTTCCATGCTTCATTAAATTGGAGGACCTTTGTCTCAACCCGGTCATCATCACCAGAGATCCAACTACGATAGACATCTATGGATTCGTAATTGCGAGTGTGGCCAGACCCAGTTTCGTTGGCTGAGCCAGTAAACGCGACCTTGTCTCCCCACGGGAATTCAAACACTCCGATCTTCTCATGAAAAATGCCGACATCATCCATATGATCAGGAAATGCAAATTGGATCCTCAGGTGTTCCTGAGCCACCAACCAGGCAAAAAGTGAAACGCGGGCCTCCAAGTTACTACTTTGCTCTCGGAGGGCGATTATCATGTCCACAACCTTATCGGCTGCAAGCGACAGTAGCTGCTGCCTTTCAACAGGGTCGTGGCAAGACCTGAGGGCCTTTGCATCTTCAGCAGAAAGCTCATGAGATACGATCAAGTCTATCTCTAGTTTTCCTTCAGCCTCTGCCAGCCGGCTTATCCCCGCAAGCCAAGAAAGCAGCGCCGTACTCGAGAAGTATCCTGAGGCCCGGCGATAGTAGTTACAGTGTTTGAAACATATTTCAAAAAAGTCACGCCGCAGATCATGCTTTCCAGTTCGATAGTGCCCATCGATTTGCCGCACCTCATTCTTACCAACGTCACTCATTTTGAGTCACCTTCCGGCATATTTGTCCCACGCCTCTCTCCGGCCTGCTGCCCAGAGATCTTACATAACACCTCATCGCGTCGCTTATTCCTTCTGAGTGCAAGCAGGGAATCAAGTGAGTCTGGATCAGGCTCCTCTTTTTCGTGTTCCACGCAAATGCCACCCTCGTCAGAAACCATGGAGATGATTTCATCCACATTGCTCTCAAACACCCAGCCAAGGGTTTCTCTATCGGGCGACTTATGGCCGACTAGCAACGTGTCAAATACGTCAATATTCGACCAATCAAGACTACCGTCACAGCCGTGCTTTTCGGAAAGCAATGAAAAGGCATTATCGGCTCTCCCCGCCTTATGATGATAGTCCTGCCAATTCTTTGGGGGGCTCACAATTTCAAACTTCACAAGAAGTGCCAACGTCGTAGCGGCGCCAGCATGATCCACTCTCTTGCCCAGAATGCGGTTAACCGTGATCCAATTGACACCCCCATCAACAACAACCTTTTGTGTGACTGCCAGGATACGCTCTAGTGGTGGGATGGTTTCTGTTAAGTCTGGCACAGGCTGGTCTAAGCGATACACTCCGGTACGAGCCTTTGCTCTGGACCAATAATCCCGCTCACCAACTGAAGCGTTCCATAGCTCGGGCCGAATGATGGCAAGCAATGATTCATAGAGCATGTGGTCAATGTGTTCGTCCTCCGCCCATCGACAAAGCTCAAGCTCAAGCTGGGAAGTCCATGCAGGGAAATCACCATAAATGCCCCCCGCGCGGAACGCCTGGACGAACCATCGGCACTGATCAACGGCCAACATTCCCTCTGGTATTACTTTCCCTGAAATGACGTCATCAAGTTGATGCGGCAGAGCGTATAACCCAGGTGCCGCACGGGTAAAGCTTCCATTGGTTAAAAGAATCGGACCAAAACTTGCAGGAGATGTCCCCTCAGGTAGGAGCTTCAACGCGGCCCGCCTTAGGTCAACAAAACGTGAAGGGCCCACATCATCTAGGAGGCGCTCCAAAGTGGTGGCTATACTCCCGCTTTCAGGTAGCGGCTCGTCATCATCCTCGTTCAAATCAATATATAATTGGTCCGAACTAACGTCCTCATCAAAGTCGTTGTTTGTGTTCGGTCCAATCGCCGACCATCTATTCTCCAAGACGTGGAGGAATAAATGTGGGGCCCGCTCCATTACTATCCTGGCATCACGCTCAGAACATTGGTCGGTAGATTGTTGACGGCGATATACGTCCACTAATTCATGAAGAGAGATAAATTCTGGCCAACTACGGGACAAAACGTAGTGAAGATATATGGTCCGGCGCTTGCGCACCCCAGCTGTACCTGAAAACACATAACCGAGGAACTCGCTCATTTTATTGGCATAAATCACATATGTAGCAAGGTACTTGTTGTGTCCTTCAGGAAGAACCGTAGACAAGGGAAGAGGGAGGGACCTACCCGTTAGACCCTGCAGCAGCGTAGAGGAAAGGTCTTCACACTCTCTTCGCACATCATCATTTAGGAACCAGCCAAAATCCGCAGGTACTGCATACTCATCGAGCCACTTTGAAACGGCCCCATACGCAACTTTAATCGATAGATAGTTTTCAGAACTGAATGCTCTGTTGGCTTTATCATCACCCTCCATTAAAAGGACGCCGCCTTTTCCACCCAGTTCATTCCATAGTTCAAATGAGTAAAAATCGACAGACTGTTTAATTCTACGGCGACGGGAGCCAACAGTTAATCGCCCAAAAGCCTTTTTTTCTAACTGCCGGATCCGCTCCCTTGTAACTCCGAAATCAAAGCCAATTTGCTCGAGTGTTTCAACTACACCCCCATCTAGCCCATTTCGGCGTTTTATAATTTCTGTCTCACGCTCATTCAGATCACAAAGCACTCTGGTTATCGCTTCTGCTGGCAGAAGGGGGGGCTCGCTGGAATGCGGCAAAAGACCTACCGTCTCCTGATCATCGCAATGACTTGTTGGAATAGAAGGGGCTTGCAAGGTTATATTCACGCTCCCTAAGGGAGACGTCATTTCGTTTCCAGGGAGTAATCCATCGACCGCATTTGCCATCTCACGGAGACTTTTACGCCCTAGATTTCTTCGAGCCCGAATAAAATTATAAAACCCACTATTTTCATCCAGATAATCTTGAACAGTAGGCTCGCCTTGATATTCACGTTCGGCTCTAACAAGCACATTCCGTAATCTGACCGACAGTTCGACCTGCTTTAATGAATTAAAAAAGGGGATATCAGCGCCGGCCGTGGAAACTTCAGATATTATACAAGCGGAAGCTTCTCCCGATCTTTCGCCGCTTTGACCGTCTTCAGAGTTTTGCGTAACTAACTTTAAAGCTACTTTATGAATTTCATCGACGGTGGTCCTACCGATATTTGGAATTCTCAACAGGGCCCCAGAAAATCTCCCCCGATTGAGCAAATAGTCCCGAAAAGTCCATTCATTCCACTGAGGATAACATTTAAGAAGCTCAAGAGCTGAACGTGCCCTGACGCTAAGGTCAAAATCTAGCAGCGTTTCAATAATAAATTTAGATGAAATAGAGACGCCCCCATCTTCCATAATGTAGCCCCCCTTTGTCACCCAAGCTCTAGTATTGAGCGACTTACCTTATCATCACCGCCACCTGAATTTGCAGCTTGCCCCATATCAAAAGCATTCGCCAGCATAATAAATACGAAGATTACATAGGGTACTTCGTCCCAAAAAAATGTATCAAAATCGCCCAATACAATGATTAATCGATAGGCTTATCCTCTGAAATCAGTGCGTTTCTTAGATCAATACACAAAGAATTTAATTGTGCTTTGTCTTCACCTTCTGGGTCGCAGTCAAACTGGCGCCACCTTCGTTGCTCAAAAAACAAACACAACCACAGCTCAATCGCAGTACCTGCCCATCTACCAGTGCTCTTAGCTTCTTCTGCCCTATCGTTAGCAAATTCCCCACACTCTCCCAACCCAAGCAGTGGGGCCAGTGCGTACCCATCAATTACCAATGCCAATTCCTGCGCACTCTCCCAATCTAATGTGTCAGGAATTTTTAAAAAATCCCCACGAAGAACATCTTGCAGCCAATGGGGGTGCTCAGGCGGTTCGATAGCTGGAAAAAAGAAGGCCGAATCAAGAGCTCGCACTTGTGGCCCAAGTTTTTTGTGCCAAGCAGGTGCTGACATCATTACATTCGGATTCTCGCAAAGCCACTGTTCAATTTCATTGCGCTTAAAGCGAGTGGCCGAACCAATATAATGTGAAGGTAAATGGTGCGAATTGATTAATCTCAGAATCATATCCGAAGTCGTTCCCCAAAGGTGTGCTACTTCATCGATTGTCATTAATAACTCTGCCATGCTGCTTTCCACCGACACGCTATGCTTCTTCCGTTGAAATTTCTGAGCACAATTTGTGTTGCCAAACATCTACTTTATGTTGTTATCCTTACGCGCACAGCAATATGAACGTGTAATATAGGGGGGGGAAATGGCAAACAAATTTGACCGGTCAGAAACTGGAAATCGCGATATCACACCAGAATTTCAAACAATCGGCGGTGTGTTTGAAAAAAGTCATGTGTTTCAAGTTCCACCTTACCAGCGGTCTTATGCCTGGGAATCTGAGCAAATTGAGGACTTCATAAAGGACCTTGAATGCTCAGTAACCTTAAGGCAATCGGGGTCTCCAAAGCACCACTTCATTGGGGGCATTGTCTGCGTTGATCACCACAAAACCGGGGATGGTATAATTTACGCTGAGGTAATAGATGGTCAGCAGCGCTTGGCTACTATCAGTATTCTTGCCAGTCAAATCATACTCGAACTTAACCTATTACAAGAAAAATGCTCTGGTGAACTGGAAGAATTTATCAAAGAATTTACAGATGAACTCAATGAAAAGTATATTTTCCAAAAAGTAAGGAGAGGCACCTCCCACGATAAACTGAAGAAACTAACTCTTTCAAAAGCAGATACGGATTTTTTCATTAAATGCATAAAAGGAGAAGAGGCCGCATCCAATCGTGAATCACATCAAAGAATTAAATATGCATTCAAGAAACTGCGTGGTTTTTTAAAAACAAACATTGATCCAATAAGAACAAATAAGAAAAAGGTAGAATGGCTAAGCACTCTTTCAATGGTCCTGGACAATGACTGGACAACTGTCGCCATGTACACAAAGGACCTATCAACCGCGTATATGATGTTCCAGGTTTTGAATGACAGAGGGATTAGCCTTTCAGACGGCGATCTTCTCAGGGCCTTCACATTAGAGTTTTCAGAGGGCAGCAAGCACCAAGCCACAATTGAAAAAATTTGGGACGACATACTTCGTCGCCCGCCGTCAGACATTGATAACTACTTACGCTGGATATACACCTCTCTGGTCGGACAGCGACCGAGCCCAACAAATTTGTTTGATAACTTCAAAGAAAAAGTTATGGGGCTAAACAGCTCCTCAAAAGCAACGACGGCAGCAATAAATAAAGTGCTAACTATTACAAAATCTCTACAGATCGACTTTGATTTACTTGATCAGCTGGTAGCAGGGAAATGGCCATTTTTGAAGAAATCTCTCAAGGTAAAAGCTTGGGATAAAGAGCGTCTACGTTTGCTTTCGACTGAACTTAAGCACACCAACTGCATGCCACTATTGTTAGCTGCAACCAACCTATCCGAAAGTGATTTCTCCAAAATTGTTCAATCTGTTGAACGCTTTGCATTTAGATACAAGATTATCGGAAATGCGCACATCAGCGCTGCAAGCAGGGTATACAACGAGACAGCAGGCGCTATCAGAAAGAGCCCCAAATCTTACTCACATGGAAAATTTGTTGGCAGCCTTAACAAACTCATCAATGAACGGGTTCCCGATGCTACATTTGAGGCGCTCCTCAAAGAACTCAAATACAAAGACAACGGTTCGAATACCATTTTACGGTATTTTATCATCACCCTTTCTGATTATTACAAATGGTATTTAAGCAAAAAAAGTAAACACCCGACCTGCCAGGACAAGTCGAAGGTATTCGACTTTAATGCGACAACCATCGAGCATATTTACCCTCAAAATGCCAAACAAACTATCGCCAAATCAGAAGCTGTCAAAAACGACATAGGTAATTTGATTGTTTTAAGCCAACGAGACAATGGCGCTGCTGGAAATAAGGTCTTTAGCCAAAAGAAAAAAATACTCTCTAAGTCAGATGTGCTGATCAACCGAGAAGTAGCAAAGCATTCTTCCTGGAACTCAACAAAAATTATCGCAAGATCCGATTTGGTTGCCCAGATTGCATCCGATATATTTAAGGCGTGACCTAAGATGTCATCATGCCCTCATCATGTTGACGGTATTCATCTAATCCCCATCAAACAGCATTGCATACTCGCAGCAAAGTCTATCATCGAAGTTTCTGGAACCCGGGACAATTCAGCTGCCCCCTTCAAAGGAAACTCCGGAAAAACGGCCGAGATGGCATATGACTGGATAATGAATGCCGCGAGCATTGAAACCATTTCTCTGGACCCGGACCCTGATAATGGCACCATGATGTGCAGGCCTGCATGGGAGTATGCTGAAACAAGAGGAAAGCTGCTTGAACAATTTATGGCCCGCTTTGTCCGATTTAATTTCATCTGGACTGGATTTGAGATCCTTACGGATCTCATATCTCCAAAGAACGATGGGGCACGTAAGAAAACTGCCACTATATTGTTACGGGATCACTACGACCCTTTGCCTAGAATAGGCGAATTCGATCCCGTTCTTGAATGCTTCAAATGCCACATACGCGATAGCCATTTATTTAACACCTCCCTCAAAGAATTTTGTGAGACAGACGACTGCACCACTTCAGGAATAGCGATCCACGTCTGTAGCACACTAAGAAATAGCTTTGCTCACGGGTCCCTGCACATGCCCGAACCAAATGATTGGAACTGGCCAACAAGATCTAATTCTGATGAGCATGTCCTTCGTACAATCGGACTTGCATCCCGGTTAATGCTCCTTTCCATTCAAATGCTCTTGGTTGGCGCACTAAACAGAGAAGGACTATCAGGGCAACAACACCACCCAACAAGCCTTTTCACCGAAGATGATGAGATCAATTTGAAGGACTTTCTTATGACCTCACATCGCTCCGACATAACTTGGTAAAGGCTGCACCCCACAAGAGCATTCTAACGCCAATCATTTCTTGTTTTAGATATGGCCCGTACCTTTTGAGCACCCACCGCATATCCGTGGTTAAAATGCCTAACCCCAGATATTTTCCACAGCGACACTAGCCCAACCTAACGCTACTATACTGCTCCACAACGGGAGGCTCACATGACACCTTCAATTGAGAAAACGCCCATCGGGCTTCAATACGTCATCCCTGGCGCTGAGCGGGTCATAAAACCGCGTCGTCGAGCGTTTAAGGCTGATGGCAACCAGCTAGTGATACCCGGAGCAGAGCGCATCTCAATGCGAGATTATCTGTCCCGAATGGCTGAAAAGCCGATTACACCACGCCGCGGACAGATCGGGCTGCGTGGAACGGGGCTATTTGGATAAAGCGGCACCTCACCCCGTCTCGTCGCGCCATGTTAAAGGGGGGCTTATATTGCAGGTGCAAGCTATGGTGACCTGCAACTATGTCATTCTATTGAAAAACAAGAATCCTTGTTTTCCACCAGATGACATTTATGGTTCGCCCTTCAATAGGGTGTTGTTATGGAAAGCCTTATAAAACCACACAAAAACGAGTCCGAGCTCAGCTGAAAGGCCTCAGGGACAACTTTTAGCATGTCTTATGAATAGCTAATACATTGATATAAAAGGAAATAGGATGGCAACATTGTTGCCATCCTATAGGAATGGTGGGCCCGGCAGGACTCGAACCTGCAACCAGACCGTTATGAGCGGTCGGCTCTAACCAATTGAGCTACAGGCCCCCATGACGCCCAAATCATTCAAGGGCGCATATCGCGTGCTCAACGCACCATGCTTATAGCAAGCGTGGGCGGGTCGCGAAAGAGACTGTTTGATACGATTTTGCACAGCTGATTGTATCGATTATCGAAACGGTTAATTCATATCTAAGCATCTAGTGATCTTTTAGAGCTCCAATTATGGTTTGTGCATCGACCATCACGTGGATACTCGCCAATGCACACACACATCCCCCCTGCCCCCAGCACACGACAACAGCCCAAAACGATCCGCAGTCTCCTGCGCAATCGCGCCCAGCACTGGGGCTATGTGGCGGTGTTTTTTCACTGGCTGGTTGCCGTGACGGTTGTCGGGTTGTTTGTGCTGGGCCTGTGGATGACGAGCCTCACCTATTATCATCCTTGGTACAAGCAAGCTCCCGACTTGCATAAATCTATCGGGATTATATTGCTTGCAGTGTACTTTGCCCGCCTGGCTTGGCGCTTATGGGACCGCGCCCCAGATCAGATTGCCGGGCACAGCGCCGTAGAGCAAAAAGCCGCTCACGCCGCGCATTGGGTTCTTTATGGCGGCTTGTTCGTCGTGATGATCAGCGGTTACCTGATTTCAACCGCCGACGGGCGCGCCATTTCGGTGTTCGGCTTGTTTGAGTTCCCCGCCATGCTCACATCCATCGACAAGCAAGAAGACGTCGCCGGCGTCGTTCACAAGTGGCTCGCCATAGCGCTGATTACAGTTGTCAGCGCACATACCTTAGCAGCGCTGAAGCATCATTTCATCGACAAAGACAACACGCTCAAGCGCATGTTTGCGCGAAGCTGATTCCCTCAACACAAAGGACTGAATTCATGAAACGTCTGACTTTAAGTATTGTCGCCACCGCACTGACCCTCGGCTTTTCTAGTCCTGCAGCCCAAGCTGCGGACTATGTCATCGACACCAAAGGGGCGCATGCATCCATCCAGTTTCGCGTCCAGCACCTTGGCTATAGCTGGCTATATGGTCGTTTTAACACCTTTGCCGGAGCATTTTCTTATGATGACACTAACCCCGGCGCATCCAAGGTCAATGTCACCATCGACACCGCCAGCGTTGATTCCAATCACGCTGAACGCGACAAGCACCTGCGCGGCACGGACTTTTTAGATGTCGACCAGTACCCCAAAGCCAAATTTGTCAGCACCGGGGTAGAGGTCAACGCCGACGGCAGCGCCAAAATCAGCGGCGACTTCACCTTTCACGGCATCACCAAATCGATCACCTTGGATGTCAAAAAAATGGGTGAAGGCCAAGACCCTTGGGGCGGCTACCGCGCCGGCTTTGAAGGCTCGACCACCATCACGATGGCGGACTACGGCCTGACCTTCAACCTTGGCCCGGCTTCAACCGAAGCGGAAATCATCCTCACCCTTGAGGGTGTCCGCCAATAAGCATCTACCCACGCAACGGCCTAGGGTGCGTATACGTCGAAGTGTTTGCGCACCCGGCCGCACGATTCCCATTCACCGTCGAAGTCGGGACCCAAGGTGAAGGCTTGGCCTGCGGTGAAGGTTGAGATGTTGCCCTCAGCATCGGTTAAGCGCACCACGCCTTCGAGGATGTTACAGTATTCGGTTTCGCCGTTTTGGCGCAAACGGATGTGAAAGCGGTCCGATTGCCAGATGCCGGTGAAGACCTTGCCATCGGGGGACTCGCTGATCAGCCATGTGGTGGATTTCGCATTGCCGCCCAACATGATCTCGTCACGGGTGGATTCGACTTGCGGTTTGACGGCGGAAAGGTCGTCAAAGGACATTACGTTGAGCGCGGTCATAGAAGCCTCTTGCTGTTCGATTTATTGAACAGTTAACGCTCAAAACCCCGATTGTCCAGATTATTTGATGATTATATCGATCACAACAACAAAAGGCCGGAGCAATACGCTCCGGCCTTTTGGCGTAAAGTTTGGGACTTGGATCAGTAATCCAAGAAACTGCGCAGCTTGCGGGACCGCGAAGGGTGTTTGAGCTTGCGCAGCGCTTTCGCTTCGATCTGACGAATGCGTTCGCGGGTCACGCTGAACTGCTGGCCGACTTCTTCGAGGGTGTGGTCGGTGTTCATGCCGATGCCGAAGCGCATGCGCAGCACACGTTCTTCGCGCGGCGTGAGGCTCGCCAAAACCCGCGTGGTGGTTTCGCGCAGGTTGCCGTTGATGGCGGCATCCAGCGGCTGCACCGCGTTTTTGTCTTCGATGAAATCGCCGAGATGCGAATCTTCTTCGTCACCGATGGGCGTTTCCAAAGAGATCGGCTCTTTGGCAATTTTCAACACCTTGCGGACTTTTTCCAAAGGCATAGACAAACGCACGGCCAATTCTTCCGGCGTCGGCTCGCGACCGATTTCATGCAACATCTGGCGGCTGGTGCGCACCAGTTTGTTGATGGTTTCGATCATGTGCACCGGAATACGAATGGTGCGCGCCTGATCGGCGATGGAGCGCGTGATGGCTTGGCGAATCCACCACGTGGCATAGGTCGAGAATTTATAACCACGACGGTATTCGAATTTGTCGACCGCCTTCATCAGGCCGATGTTGCCTTCCTGAATGAGGTCGAGGAACTGCAAACCGCGGTTGGTGTATTTTTTGGCGATGGAGATCACGAGACGCAGGTTGGCCTCGATCATTTCTTTTTTGGCTTTAGCGGCTTCGCGCTCACCCTTTTGCACGGTGGAGACGATGCGCTTGAATTCCGGCACCGGCAGACCAGCCTCTTCTGCCAATTCAGAGATCGAGCCACGAATGGTGGTGATGTCATCGCTGTACTTGTCGATGAATTTTTCCCAGCCCTTGCCCGGCAGCTTCTTGATATGGGCCAACCAGTTCGGGTCTATCTCGTGACCCTGGTAGTGCTCGATAAAATCTTCGCGTTTGACGCGGGACTTTGTGGCCATACGCAAAAGCTTGCCTTCGAGGCTCATCATCGCCCGGTTCAGATCGTAAAGTTGATCGACCAGTTGTTCGATGCGCGCATTGTTGAGATGCACGTTGTCCATCAGCTCGATCAGTTCTTTACGCAGTTTCTCGTAGCGTTTTTCTTGAGTGTTCTTGAACTCATCGCCGCCTTGCATCGCATCCATGCGCTTCACTTGCAGACGATGCATTTTTTTGTAGGTTTTAGCGATTTCTTCGAAGGTTTCGATCACCACCGGGGTGAGCTTGGCTTCCATCGCCGCCAACGAAAGATTGTTATCGGCGTCGTCTTCGTCTTCTTCATCGGCCTTGGCGTCGTCGGCGATCTTGGCCGCGGCGGCGATCTCTTCGGCAGACTTTTCACCTTCTGCGCCTTCGTCTTCTTCTTCAGGCTTTTCTTCGACAGCGGGGGAGGGAGCTTGCACTGCGCCTTCCGCTGGTTTTTCACCGTTCGCGTTTTCGCCGCCTTCGGCGTTGTTGGGCTGGGCGCTGGGGCCACCGCCATACGTGGCGTCAAGGTCGATGATGTCACGCAGCAAAATCTGTTCGGCAATCAAGGCGTCGTGCCACGCCACGATGGCGCGGATGGTCAGCGGGCTTTCACAGATGCCGCCGATCATCATTTCCCGACCGGCTTCGATCCGCTTGGCAATGGCAATTTCGCCTTCGCGCGACAGCAGTTCGACCGAACCCATTTCACGCAGATACATACGCACAGGGTCGTCGGTACGCCCGACATCGCTGTCGGAAACGTTGCCGCTGGCCTTTTTCTCATCCTCGGCGGTGTCGTCGTCGCTGTCGCTGGAGGAAGCAGATTCCTCGCCGGATGCTTCATCGCCCTCTTCGCCTTCGATGACATTGATGCCCATCTCGGAAAGCTGGCTCATGGTGTCTTCGATTTGCTCAGAAGAAACCTGGTCGGGCGGCAGAGCTTTGTTCAGTTCATCATACGTGATGAAACCGCGCTCCTTACCAAGTTTAACCATTTTTTTGACGTTGGCGCCAAGTGCGTCCAGCAAGGGACCGTCTTGATTTTCACCGTCAGTGGGTTGGGTCTTTTGGGCGTTTTTGTTCGATGCCATGTGACGCGTTCGTTCTTTCCCGTGTTCACGCAATGCCGCCAGCCCTTAGCTGGGACGTACGTGAAAATTTCAACCACCTGTGCCGAATTCGACCCATCTTGGCCCAACCAGCACCGAAAGCCCCTACATTGTGGGGCTATTTGGCGTTCCGTTCTGCAGCCGTCTGCTCTTGCATTTTCAAGGCACGGAACCTTTCGAAGGTTTCCGGCGTCATGTGTGCGGCTAGCTGCCGCTGGGCATCGTCAAGCTCGGCTTGCAGGTCACGCCTACAATACAATTCATACGTCTCGTTCCAGCCTTCCAACGCAGATAACGTATCCTCATCGGGGCGGGCGAAGTAGGCATGTCCGAAAACCCGTGCACTCAAAAGCGAGTCCAGAATTGTCGAATACCCACCGTCCCTGAGGTGGCGTTGAAAGTCGGCCCTGTCAAGACTAGTCTCCCCGGCCAGTGTCTTTAGAGCTTCCTGGCGAAGGTTGTCAAGCTCAAGCGTCGTAAAGGCAACACTTCCAAGCCGTTCACCGACCTCGTCGAACAGGTCGGGGTGATTGATCAAGGCCGCCAATAAGATCTCTTCGCGAGAACGGGTCAAGTCCACGCGGGCCGATTTTACGGCGTTTTGTTTATTCGCCTCACCCTCGAACACGGGGGGCCTTTGCGGTTTAAAAGAGCGCCCACCCTTATAATTCTGCCTGGAGCCGTTCGCTCCGCCGCCAGATCGTCCGTCGCCCCCACCACCACGGCTGTCGCGGCCCAGTTGCCACACCCGGTCCTTAAAGGTGGACTGAAAGTGGCTGCGCACGGTTGCGTCTTCGATATGGCGCACATGATCGTCGAGGCGCTTTTGCAAGGCCGCGCGGCCTTCTGGGGTATCGGTCGTTCCCGCGTTCAGCTCTTGGTCCCACAACACTTGGCTCAAGGGCTTGGCCGCCGAGATCACCTCTTGAAACGCTGCAGGCCCCTTGGCCTGCACCAAACTGTCCGGGTCTTCACCGGCAGGCAAGGTGGCGAAACGAATGCCGACACCGGCCTTGATCAACGGCAAGGCGCGTTCCGACGCCCGCACTTGAGCGCGCTGACCGGCGTTGTCGCCGTCGAAGCACAGCACCGGTTCGGGGGTGATTTTCCACAGCTCTTGAATTTGCCCTTCGGTCAGGGCGGTGCCAAGTGGCGCCACCGCGCCTTCGAAACCCGCCTGATACAACGCGATCACATCCATATAACCTTCCGTCACAATCAGCGCTTGGCCCGCACGCGCCGCCACCTGTGCGCTATCCATGGCGTACAGCAAGCGACCCTTGTGAAATAAATCGGTTTCTGGACTGTTGAGATACTTCGCCCCGCTCTTGTCCGAACCGAGAATACGCCCGCCAAACGCCACCACCCGTCCACGGCGATCCAAGATCGGGAACATCACCCGACCGCGAAACCGGTCATAGGTGG
>Ga0209344_10001533_pt1 | contig 29540 bp, 31 predicted proteins | sample Cruoilmetagenom6_FD_187293 | JGI IMG/M metagenome (GOLD analysis project Ga0209344, IMG submission 187293) | Oil polluted marine microbial communities from Coal Oil Point, Santa Barbara, California, USA - Santa Barbara Oil Seep Sample 6 (SPAdes)... | ecosystem: Environmental > Aquatic > Marine... | reverse complement strand
CGATCTCATAACAACCGCCACGGTACCCAGAAACGCAATGCGTCGGCCGGGCCAACCCGGTGGCAGCACGACCCAGGCGAGCGGCAGGCACAGGAGAAGCAGGCCGGCACCATCAAGAGCGGCCAACCTCAGGTCGGCAAACGGCAAAGTCGCCATGCGCTCGACATACCCGTCGAGAATGTCAATGCTGGCTGCCGCGATGACCAGTAGCTTGTTGGCAAGCGCCTCTGAAAACTCTCCGATCGCGAGCCCGGCAACGGTGAGTGGCACGGTCACCAGGCTGAACAGCGGGACTGCAACCAGGTTGACGGGCGTAGCAATAATCGCGAAACGCTGAAATATCAACGCGGTCAATGGCAGCAGCCCGAACAACAGGAACACCTGCATCGTGACGAGCTGCCGCGCGCCGCTAAGCCAGCGCGGAGTGATTCGGGCCACGTTCCTGCGTTTGGCCAGCCAGAGTAACAATACGACCGCAGCAAATGAGAGATCAAAGCCAGGCCGCATGGTGGCAACGGGGTCGAAGGTGTAGACCAATGCAGCCGCAAGAGCGACGGCTGCCAGCGGATCAACCTGCCGCCCTCGCAATACCGTCAGTGCACCAACTGCCAACATGACAACAGCCCGCCTGGCGGGTACGCCGAACCCGGACACGAGCGCATAGGCCAGTGCGAACCCAAATCCGGCGACGACGGCCATGCGGTAGACGTTCCGGCCTCCCGGGAGCGCGCCCAGCGAGAGACCCGCAACGAAGAACGCCGCGATAGCCGCGAGCCCGACATGCAGGCCCGAAATCGCCATAAGATGACTCGTCCCGGAAATGGCGTAACGGTCCCATTGTTCGTGCGAAACCAGGTGGCGCAGACCCACGCCCACCGCGGCAAGCACCCCGGCTGAAGCCGTTGAATCGGCGGCAACTACAGCGCGTGCGACAAAGCGTGCCCTGAACCGTTCGAGCTTCGTGGCCGTGCCGGACCACAGCAGGCGATTACGCTTGCCGCCGACCACGTAACCGGTCGCATGCAGCTTTTCGCGAAACAACCAGGACTCGTAGTCAAATACGCCCGGGTTGCTGGTGCCACGCGGGCGTTGCAGGCGTAGTTCGAGTTCCCAAACTTCCCCGATTGCCGGTACGTGAGGTGGATCGAACCAGCTCACCCGCACTCGCTGCGGAATCCGTCGATCACCGACCGACTCGACAAGAAAGACGATCGAATCGCCTCTCGCCCTCGGATAATCGGAGACGCGCACCTGGGCCAGCATGCTATCGCCCGCGTAGTCGGCTTGTAGCCTGTTCACGATGATATCCCCGGCCGCGAGCATGAATAATGCATAGGCGCCAATGAACAATGCAACGGGCCGAGCCCGGTACACGGGCAGCAGGCACAAGGATGCAACTAACAGCAGTCGGGAGTGGTCCGACGCTAACAACAGCGTGCTATGCTGCGCCGCCAGACCGCCCGCCAGCAACAGGAGACAGGGTCTTACCAAGGCTTCGACGCACGGCGTCAGAGCTACTCATGAGAGCCCGGACAAGCCGGAATGCCCAGACGCCTTTTTAAGAAATTTGCCTTTAAACGCAAGTTCATGGCTGAACAGTGGTTCATGTCGCCGTTTCGGCACATGCTGCACGATCATCGACTATGGGGCGTGCGACGCAGGTGGGTCGTACCCGCGTTCGCGCTCGGCCTATTTGTCGCTTTCATGCCGATTCCGGGGCATACGTTGATCGCTGCGCTGGCCGCGCTCGGCCTCCGGGTGAATATTCCTGTCGCTGCGGCCTCGACCTGGGTCAATAACCCCGCAACGATGTTTGTGATTTTCCCCGGCTCCTACCATTTCGGCGCCCTGCTCCTCGGCAGCCCGCAGCAAGACGTTGACTTCGAAATGACGTGGGCGTGGATGACACACACGTTTGTCAATATCTGGCAGCCCATGTTGCTCGGCAGCGTGCTGCTGGGACTGGCAGCGGCGATCGTCGGCTACGTTACGCTTGATATCCTGTGGCGCATCTCGCTCGGCAACTACAAAGAACGCAAGCGCAAAGGCCGCCGGGACAACAACTCAGGTTGAGTTCTTGAGCACACCATCCTCAAGCACGAGGATGCGATCCATCCGCGCGGCGATGGAATGATCGTGGGTCACGATCACGAGGCTGGTTTGAAGCTCCTGGTTCAACTCCAGCATCAGGCCCAGCACATGCTCGCCGTTCCCTGAGTCGAGATTACCGGTTGGCTCATCGGCGAGAACGAGTTGCGGACGGGTTATGAGTGCCCGCGCGACCGCCGCCCGCTGGCGTTCACCACCCGACAGCTCTCCGGGTTTGTGCGTCAGTCGTTCGCCCAGTCCAACACGCCCGAGCAACGTACGGGCTGCATCGAACGCCGCGGGTTTTGACTCCCGGCGAATCAGTAGTGGCATCGCGACGTTCTCCTCTGCTGTGAATTCGGGCAGCAGATGATGAAACTGGTAGATAAAACCGATATATCGATTGCGCAACTCACCTTTTGCCGTCTCCGTCGTGCCATGCATCGCCGCGCCGTTGACCAGCACACCGCCTTCGCTGGGTTCGTCCAGCCCACCCATGATTTGCAGCAGAGTTGTCTTGCCCGAACCCGAGGCACCGATGATGGCGACGCGTTCAGCCGGCTGTACCGCCAGGTTGACGCCTCGCAGCACTTGCAACGTCGATGCGCCTTCGCTGAATTCCCGCACAACATTGCGGCACTCAAGAACAGGTTCAGTCATATCTCAGGGCCTCCGCCGGGGCCGTTCTCGCGGCAACCCAAGCTGGATACAAGGTGGACACCAGGGCAAGTGCTAACGCGATCAGTGCGATGCGTGCGACGTCCCCGAGTTTGAGTTCTGATGGCAGGTCACTGATGAAATAAACATCGGCCGCGAGAAACTTGATGCCGAGAATTGTTTCAAAAAAGCCAACAATCGATTCGAGGTTCAACGCGATCAGAATGCCACCGACCACGCCGAGTAATGTTCCGACAATTCCGACGATCGTGCCTTGTGTGACGAACACCTTCAAAATACTCGATGGCCTGGCACCGACCGTGCGCAATATCGCGATGTCCGTCTGCTTGTCTTTGACAACCATTACCAACGTGGAAACGATATTGAATGCGGCGACGGCGACTATCGCGAGCAGGATTGCGAACAGGATTGACTTCGTGATCTGTATCGAGCGGAAGAAGTTTCGATGCGCGCGCGTCCAGTCGCCAACGAGTACCAGGGCACCGTGTTCGAGGGCGACCTCTCTTACGATTTCCGGCGCTGCATAGATTTCGTTAACGGCCAGACGTACGCCCGTCACGCTACCTTTTTTGCGGTACAGGCGCTGCGCATCACCGATATTGATAAATGCCAGCCGCCTGTCGAACTCGTACATGCCAACCCGGTAAACTCCGCTCACCGTAAAGCGTTTGGTTCGCGGAATGACACCGGCCGGCGTGACCATGCCCTGCGCCAGGGTCACCGTAACCTTGTCGCCGACTGCGACCTGAAGTTCTTCAGCCAACTCGATGCCAAGCACGATATTGAACGTGCCGGGCTGCAGCCCATCGAGATCACCGTCCTGCATTACGCCGGAGATTCCGGAAACAGTATCTTCGAGATCGGGTTCGATTCCACGCAGCTCCGCACCACTTAGCTGCTTGCCAGCAACCAGCAATGCCTTGCCGTCAATGTACGGTGCCGCCGCATCGACCCGTCTATTCCGAAGCGCGACCTGGCGCAAGACGTCGGCATCGACCAGCTCACCGTCAACATCTTCTATGGTTGCATGTGCCGTCATCGCGAGAAGCCGATCCTTGAGTTCCCGCTCGAAACCGTTAACGACGGACATCACGACGATAAGTACAAGTACCGCAATGGCGATACCCAGCATCGAGATCGCGGAGATCAACGAGACAAAACTGTTACGACTCCGCGAGCGCACATAACGGCCACCGATCCACGTTTCAAATGATCTGCTCATCGCTTACTCGTACCGCAGCGCAGCGGCAGGATCGACACCCGCCGCCCGTCTTGCCGGATAAAGCGTGGCAAGCGAAGTCAGCACAAAGGCGGCAATGGCAACTACCGACACATCGAACCACTCGAGTTCCGACGGAATCCGCGACACGTAGTAGACATCACCAGGCATGATCTGGCCGCCAAGCAACTGCTCGAAAAACGAGACGATAGCCGGTGCGTATGTTCCCAGCACGACACCCAGAACTATGCCGAGGGCAACCCCGATCCAGCCGATCATTGCTCCCTGCACAAAAAACACGCGAACCACCCCGCCCTTGCTCATGCCCAACGTACGCAAGACCGCGATGTCTGTCGTTTTGTCCGTAACCACCATGACCAGGCTTGCGACGATGTTGAACGCGGCGACACCAATGATCAGTGAGAGCAGCAACGCCATCATCATTTTTTCAATGCGAATGGCACGGAAGTAGCTGCTGTTTTCGATCGTCCAGTCGCTGGTTGTCACCGCGTCACCGAGACGTTGTTGCAGCGCTGCTGAAATCGCCGGCGCGGCCATCACGTCGTCGGCACGAAAACGCACGGCACTGACAGCGCCATCAATATCGAGAATGGCCGCTGCATCATCCGCGTGCACCAGCGCCAGAACACTATCGTGGTCGGCAAGGCCGGCTTCGAATACACCGCTCAAAATGAAACGCTCGAGCACCGGTTCGAGTGTGCCGTCACCTACTGGACGCGGCACCAGTAACACGACGCCGTCGCCAATACGCGCATTCAGGTTGTACGCCAGAATTCGCCCGAGAATAATGCTGCGAGAGCCTGGCTGCAGAGTATCCAGACTGCCATCGACCATGTTGATCGTGTCGCCGGACAGGGCTTCCTCCCACGCCGGGGCCACGCCGTGCACCATAACGCCGAGGAGATCGCGGCCAGACTGGATCATGCCTTCGACCTGTACAAACGGGGCGGCCGCGGCAACCCCCTCTTGTGCGCCAACCTCGTCGACGAGCGCCTGCCACTCCAGTATCGGGCCATCTCTGCCACTCACCGTGCCATGGGCTGACATGCTTAGCAGGCGGTCGCGAAGCTCTCCTTCGAAGCCGTTCATGACAGACAGGACGGCAATCAGAAACGCGACACCCAGTGTTATTCCCAGCAGGGAAATCAGCGTAATAAAGGACACGAATCGGGTACGCCGCTTGGCCCTCAAATAGCGCAGCCCGACAAAGAGTTCTACTGGATTCAGCATTGGGCCGCATTGTGACACAGTTCGCATGTCTCATCCCGCGTTGCGGTGCTATAGTCGCAGGACCCGAAAGATAGACATAATGCGGAGAAGGACCATGGCCAAATTGCGTACGATTTCACTAATCGCGTTGCTGTTCGCAGCAATGGGCACGGCGAGTGCCGAGACGCTCAAGATGGATGGCGCGCCGGCCATGTCAGATGACGGACGCCCGACCCGCGGCATGTCGCAGACCAAGGTCGAATCGAAGTACGGCAGCCCGGCTTCGATCAAGGCGCCTGTAGGCGATCCGCCGATAACCCGCTGGGAATACGCCGATTTCGTCGTGTTTTTCGAGCATGACAAGGTAATTCACGCGGTGCTGAAGCGCTAAGCCAGCGACAGTTTTTCACAAGAGCCCGGGCCGGCAACGACCCGGGCTTTTTTGTACAGGATGTACTTATGTCGCGACAAGACCGCGCAAGCGGTTTTGGACAACGCGAATGCGTTGGCCCGCAGGGCTGAGGGCCGAAGGCCCGAATCAACCACATGGATGTGCGAGAGCGACGTTGTGTCTTGTGTAATAATCGCGGCCCCAAATTCAGCAAGTCTCACCGAGCGAAACCGTGACTACGCCCCTGCTCCTGCCTGCCAATCCGAGCGTACCCTCACCCGGCGCCAGTACCGCCTGGGGTCGTCTGCTCGGTGCCAGCCTGGCATTGGCAGCCGCCGAACTGGCACAACGGGTTGACCGGCCAGTACTGGTTCTGGCGGAAGACCCTCGACACGCCGACCAGTTAGAGAACGAGATCCGCTTTTTCGCCGGCAAAGACTTCCCGGTAGAGCATTTCGTCGAATGGGAAACGCTCCCCTGGGACAGCTTTTCACCTCACCAGGACATCATTTCTCAGCGCCTGCGCGTACTCGCAACGCTACCCACCATGCAGAGCGGCATCGTTATCGCTGCAGCCACGGTTCTGCAGCAGCGCCTGCCGCCCGTCGACTATGTCGCAGCTCGGTCTCTGTCACTAATCCAGGGTCAGGAGCTGCCACGCGAGCCGTTCACCGACTCGCTGGTCGAGGCAGGTTACCTGCGTGTACCGCAGGTATCCGAGCACGGTGAATTCGCCGTGCGTGGGTCCCTGATCGACGTATTCCCGATGGGTGCAAGTGTACCTGTACGTATCGATTTCTTTGCTGACGATATCGAATCGCTGCGCTATTTCTCGGCCGAGACCCAATTGTCCGGTGAACGCATCGACACGGTAGACATACTGCCGGCAAGGGAAGTGCCGCTCGATGCCGACGCGATTCGCCGATTTCGCGACCGCTACCGGGAACGCTTCGAAGGACAGCCAGCCAAGTCCCGCGTCTACCGCGATATATCCGATGGAATCGCCCACGGCGGTATCGAGTATTACCTGCCACTCTTCTTCGAAACGACTGCATCCCTGACCGCGTACCTGCCACCTGACTGCATCGTACTGGCCCCGGCCGGACTCGATAAGCTGCTTGAGCAGTTCTGGGCTGAGGCGCGGGAACGCTACGAACTCTGCAGTCTCGACCGCGAACGGCCAATTCTCGGGGTCGAGGAGACCTTCATAGCACCCGAAATGATCCCCGGCGCCCTCGCAGGCTTCCCGACTTTGAGCTATGCCTCACAATCGATCGCTGAGTCCGGTGGAAGCGTGAATTTCGACACGCGCATGCCGCCTGCGATGAAGATCGAAGCGCGATACGAAGATGCAGCGTCTGCGTTGATCCAGTTCCTTGGCGGATTTGACGGCCGGGTCCTGTTCACAACCGACTCACCGGGTCGCCGCGAGCAATTGTTCGACATGCTCTCGGGGCGCGGCCTCGACCTGGCGCGCCTTTCGACCTGGCAGGACTTCAGGGATGACGCGCATCGCATTGGCGTTGCGGTCGCCCCGGTCGACAACGGGGTACTACTGCCGGGCGCGAAAGTCGCCGTCATCAGCGAGCAGCAGCTGTTTGGTGAACGTGCCCAGGCCCGAAAGCGCCGCCGCAAGAGCGATCGTGATCCTGAAACGATCATTCGCCAGCTCAACGACCTCGAACCCGGGTCACCGGTCGTTCACGAGGAGTATGGGGTGGGCCGCTATCTCGGATTAACCACGCTCGAAGCAGGAGGAATTACAGCCGAATTCCTGCACCTCGAGTACGCCGATAATGACAAGTTGTACGTACCGGTACACGCGCTTGACCTGATATCACGTTATACGGGTGCCTCACCCGATAACGCACCTCTGCATCGCCTTGGCAGCGACCAGTGGGCCAGGGCCAAGCGCCGGGCGATCCGGAGAATTCGTGATGTCGCGGCGGAACTTCTCGACGTTTACGCGAGACGCGCGGCACGCCCGGGACATCGCTTCCGGTGGCCGGAAACTGACTACCGGACATTTGAATCCGGGTTCCCGTTTGAATTAACGGAAGACCAGGCACACACGATTGACGATGTGCTCGAAGACCTTGGTAACGACCAGCCAATGGATCGCGTCGTTTGCGGCGATGTGGGCTTCGGCAAGACCGAGGTTGCATTGCGGGCAACGTTTGCGGCGGTACATGGTGGCAAGCAGGTCGCGGTATTGGTACCCACCACGCTGCTCGCCCAGCAGCATGGACAGAATTTTCGCGATCGTTTCGCCGAATGGCCAATACGCGTTGAGGTCTTGTCGCGCTTCCAGACAGCCAAGGAAGTAAAGCACATAGTGGCCGGCCTGCAGTCTGGCGCGGTCGATGTCGTTATTGGTACGCACAGACTGCTGCAGCATACGAAAGACTTCCATGACGTCGGCCTGGTCATCGTCGATGAAGAACACCGCTTCGGGGTGCGCCACAAGGAAACTATCAAGTCGCTGCGCAGCGAGATCGATATCCTTACCCTGACAGCAACACCGATTCCCAGAACCCTCAATATGGCGCTGGGCGGCTTGCGCGAGATGTCATTGATAACGACGCCGCCCGCGGAACGTCTCGCCGTAAAGACATTCGTCTCCGAATGGAACGACGTGGTCATCCGTGAAGCCTGTCTTCGCGAAATCAAACGCGGCGGCCAGGTGTATTTCATTCACAATCGCGTCGAAGACATCGGTCGTATTGAACAGCAGCTCAAGAAGCTCGTGCCCGAGGCGAGTATTCGTATCGGGCACGGCCAGATGCCCGAGCGTGAACTTGAACAGGTCATGATCGACTTTTACCATCGGCGCTTCAACGTGCTGCTGTGTACAACAATAGTCGAGAGCGGTATCGATGTTCCGACCGCCAACACGATCATCATCAATCGTGCCGACCGCTTCGGCCTGGCTCAGCTGCACCAGCTCCGCGGTCGGGTCGGCCGTTCTCACCATCGTGCCTACGCCTACCTCATGGCACCGCCGAAAGCGGTCATGACCGCCGACGCTGTCAAACGGCTCGAAGCCATCGACTCGCTCGAGGACCTCGGCTCCGGTTTCACGCTGGCTACGCACGATCTTGAAATACGCGGTGCGGGCGAACTGCTGGGCGACACGCAGAGCGGCCAGATCCAGGAAATAGGCTTCTCCCTGTACACAGAACTACTTGGACGTGCCGTCGAATCGTTGCGCGCTGGCGACGAACCCGACCTGGAAGCGCCTTTGCACGCCGGTGTGGAGATCAACCTGCACGTCCCGGCATTGTTGCCCGACGATTTCGTGCCCGACGTGCATCTGCGTCTCATCCTCTACAAGCGTATATCGGCAGCGGAGACCTCGGCGGAACTCCGAGAACTGCAAGTCGAGCTGATCGACCGCTTTGGCCTGCTGCCCGATGGAGCCAAGAACCTCATGCGTATCGCAGCCATTAAGAAACTCGCAGCCCGTGCCGGAATCGAGAAAATCGATGCTGCTGACGGCGGCGGCTACCTGGTATTCGGCCAGGACAGCCGTATTGACCCTGTCGCACTCATCCAATTAGTGCAAAATGACAGCCAGCGATACCGTTTACAAGGGTCCCACCGGCTACAGATCAAGGACGACCTGGGTGATCTCGAAAAACGATTCGTTACAATCGAGAACCTGTTGGGCCGTCTCATGGTCAAAGAAGGAAGTGATGCGTAAGTTAACAATCAGCCTGTTATCCCTGGCGATATTCCTGCCGGCAATGGCCCAGGAAATGCTCGGCGACATCGAGCCCGAAGAACCGGAGATTCGCCGCTACACGGTTGAGGTGATCGTTTTCCGGTACGCACAGGAGGTAATGACGGGCAGCGAGGTATTTCCACGCGACGAACCGGAGCCCGAGCCACTGCCGCTCGACGAAAAGATTCTATTCGTCGACGAGATACCACAGGAGCCCGAAGAAGAATTCGAACCTCTCCCAAATGCTGAACTGGTATTGCTCGATGAAGCCGACTACCAGCTCGGTGAGATTTTCGGCAGGATGGAACGGCTCGATGTGTACGAGCCCGTCATGCACTTTGGCTGGACCCAGGCTACCTGGCCGGAAGAACAAACCGAGGCAATTTCGCTGCACCGCCTGGCACGTCCGCCACAGGGACTCGATGGCGAACTAACGCTATACCTGAGCCGTTACCTGCACCTCGTGGTTGACCTCCAGCTTGAGGCCCCTGAGGTCAGCGTGGCTCGTCAGGACAACATCGAGCGCCTGGGCGATGTGCTAACCAGCGGCGACCTGCTTGATGACATGAACGTGCAAGCCGGGGAGCTCCCGGCTTATTACCGCATCCAGGAAAACCGCATCCTCAAGAACGGCGAACTCCGCTATTACGACCACCCGAAGTTCGGGCTACTGGCCAAAGTCACAAGGGTTGAGATCGAGCCTGAAGAGCCCGAGAATATCGAGCTACTCGGATACGGTTCCGAGTAAGTCGCCCAGAAACTCCGTCGCATTACGCTCCTCGTCCGCCGTGTCCGCGACGGCGATATCAGAGCTTACTGTGACAAATTTCGAAGAACTCGAGCGTGGATGATGCAGGCCAAGTTCCCGCACTGCCGTCGAGATACGCGAGGCAAATTCGCTCACACCGTCTTCATCTGACGCATGTGACAACGCGACGAAGCAGGCGCCATTCGGCCGCGCAACCACGTCGCTTGCGCGTCGCAGGCAACGGCGAATCGCAATCCCGACCCTGCGCAGGCAGGAATCCGATGCATGACGCCCAAACACTTCGACATACGCATCGAATTCATCCAGCCTGAAGACAACCAGCGACAGGCGTCCCTTGTCGCGCGCGGCAACCGCCCAGTCATGTTCGAATACCTCGCGGAAGGAGCGCCCGTTGAGCAGCCCGGTAACCGGGTCATCGCGCGAGAGGTCCCGAATGCGGCGCTTTGCCTTGAGCAAGGCATGGTGCATTTCGGCACCATCCGCGGTGCTCGAGCTCGTGCTACTGCGCCAGTAGGCGGCGTAATTGCGCGCGGTCTTGTCATTGTTCAGGAGCATGGGTACCAGGACCAGCAGGTACTCGCGGCTGCCCGACTCGACCGGGAAACTCGTCTCCTGTCCGGAGCGCACTGATTCGCTGACCTCGAGTGCCAGCTCCCGTCCTCCGATCTCCTCGATTACGTCTGCGAAGGGCTTGCCCGTCACGGCATCACCACCAATCGGGGCAAACGCCGTATTGGCAAACGCGACCGGCCAATCCGGCTGATTCACATTGACGATGAGCACCGGTTCCGTGGTGCTGGCCAGTACCTGCTCGAGAATTGTGCGTTGTACGGGTTTCATCGTGTGAGCATCATACCGCTGAGAAGAAGGCCTCGAGTATCGACACTGTCGCATTTCGCGCAGCGAGTGTGCTCGCTTCAACATCATCGTGTATGGGCACTGTGCCACGACCGGCGGCGCGATTGACGATCATCGCGATACAGGCATAGGGCAGGTCGACCTCGCGAGCGATCGCCGCTTCCGGCATGCCGGTCATGCCGACGTAGTCGGCACCATCACGCTCCAGACGATCGACCTCGGCCGCTGTTTCGAGTCGTGGACCCTGTGTCGTCGCGTACACGCCCCCGTCGTAGCAATCAACGCCAGCCTTTGCTGCCGAGGCCAACAGGCCGGTCCTCAGCTCTGCCGAGAATGGCTCCGTGAAATCGATATGTCCCAATTCGCCCCGCCTGCCATCGTAAATAGTGTGTTCACGTCCCCAGGTGTAGTCGAGCAACTGGTCGGGAACGGCGACCTCACCGGACTCGCGCACGTTCGATACGACGCCGACCGTGTTCAGCGCGATGATGGCGTCGGCACCGAGTTTCTTGAGGGCGAGAACATTTGCGCGATAGTTGACCATGTGCGGCGGCAGCGCGTGCCCATCCCCATGACGCGCGAGTGACAGGACGTTGCTCTGGCCGAACACCAGCCTGTGCACCGGCGCCGATGGCGAGCCGTATGCCGTATCCACAGTGGTGCCGCTATCACCTTCGGTCAGTTTGTCCCAGCCACTGCCGATAATCAGCCCATAGGTTGTCATTGCCTCTCCGTTAGTGATTGTTCTCAGGCGTCCAGATGAAAATCAGGGCGGTCGCTCCAGTGGCAAAAACGCTCATTGATCGCTTGCCACTCCTCGCTCGCCAACAGTGTTTCGCGCAGCGGATGGCCTGTGCCGTGCAGGCGTGCCAACCTGACGAGAGACAACGGGTTCGAGTAGTCGTTGAAGGCGTCCACGGCGTCGTGCGCAGCATCACGATCGTTACACACCAGAATCATGTCGCAACCGGCACTTAGCGCAAGGCGTCCTCGTTCAGCCATCGAACCGTAGTCACGTGTCGCCTTCATGCTCAGGTCATCGCAGAACACCGCACCACCGAATCCCAGCCGCGAACGCAACTCGCGCTGGATCCAGTACTCGGAAAAACCTGCCGGGTTCGCATCGATTTGCTCGTACACGATGTGGGCCAGCATGACGCCGGCAATGGCACCATTGTTGACCAGCCGCTCGTACGGACGTATGTCGTCCAGCAGGATCCCGTAGTCCCGTCGATCTACCGGGAGTTTCAGGTGCGAATCCGCCACCACGGCGCCGTGCCCTGGAAAGTGCTTCGCGACCGCCGCCATTCCGGCACTGCGCAAACCCCTGGCAAAGGCATTCGCCAGATCCGCAACGGCATCAGCCTTGCGATGAAAGGACCGGTTCCCGATGATCTCACTGATGCCCCAGTCGAGATCCACACAGGGCGCAAAGCACAGATCGACGCCGACGGCACGGAGCTCCGACGCGATCAACCAGCCGGCCTCGCGAGCTGCCTGCAGCCCGGAATCGGGATTGCGGTCGTACTCGTGACCAATCCTTCCCATCGGGGGAACAGCGGTGAAGCCATCCCGAAAGCGCTGGACCCTTCCACCTTCGTGATCGGCGGCGATCAGCAACGGGGGGCTTCGCAACGCGCGAATTTCGGCGACGAGGTCTGCAATCTGTTCCGGGGACTCGTAGTTTCGAGTAAACAGGATGGCGCCGCCCACTGCAGGCTCCCGCAACAGGTCGCGGTCGGCAGGGCTCAGGGACAGCCCTTCTATGTCGAGCATCACGGGTCCGAGCGACATTCGCTGTGCCTCGCAATCATAATGTGATCAGGTTCTTGTCACGATTTCGTGAATACCGCGATCGATTCTACATGTGCTGTATGCGGGAACATATCAATGATTCCCGCCGATTCAAGCTGATACCCCTGCTCGTGCACCAGCGTCCCGGCGTCGCGCGCCAGCGTGCCGGGATGGCAGGACACGTACACAATCCGCTCAGGCCCGAGCAGGTGCATGCGCGTTACGACCTCGGCGGCACCGCTACGCGCAGGGTCGAGCAGCAATCGGTCCCAGCCTTCTTTCACCCAGCCTTCCGAACCGTCGATCTTGCTGAGGTCAGCGACCCGGAATGTCACGTTGTCGAGGCCGTTAATGCCGGCATTCATTGACGCGCGCTCGGTCAGGCTCGCTTCGCCCTCGATACCAAGGACCGTGCCTGCCTGCCGCGCCAGGGGCAAGGAGAAATTGCCGATGCCACAGAACAGGTCGAGAACCCTGTGATCGGGGCCGGCAACCAGTTTCTCCGTCGCAAAATGCACCATGCGCTGGTTAATGTCGCTATTAACCTGCACGAAGTCGATGGGCTCGAAATCCACGCGGATATCAAACTCGGGCAAGGTGTAATACAGCGATTCATCAACCGTATCGGGATACAACAGTGCAACCGTATCCAGACCGCCGGTTTGCAGGTAAACGCGTAACCCGTGCACCTCACCGAATCGCTTGAACAGCTCTGTGTCAGCGTCTGTAGGCGGATCAAGAACGCGGAACACGAGCGCAATGTCGTTCTCGGCGACAGCGACTTCAATCTGCGGCAGACGTGCCTTTATGGACATGCTCCCGATCAACTCGCTGAGATCCGCCAACATGCCGTCGATCGGCGTGGCCAGCACCTCGCAGCGCTGCATGTCTGTGATGAAAGGTGCGTGCCGTTCACGAAAGCCGACAAGCGTGCGGCCTTTGCCATGGACGTCCTTGACGGCGAGCCGTGCCCGGCGGCGGTAATTCCAGACCGGCCCTGTCATCGGCTCCAGCCAGGTTTCTGGCGTCACGCGTCCGATGCGATCCAGGTTGTCTCTCAGCGTCTGCGCCTTGATCTCGCGTTGGTGCTCAGGCGTGATGTGCTGCAACGCGCAACCACCGCAGCGACCGAACGCCTCACACTTTGCTTCGATCCGGTCAGGCGACGCCTCGTGTACCTCGAGCAACTCGGCTTCGTCAAAATTGCGCCGGAACTTGCGCCTCTGGTACGTGACAGTCTCACCTTCGAGCGCTCCGGCAACAAAGACCTTCTTGCCGTCGATATCTGCAATACCGCGCCCGTCATGAGTAACGCCGCCGATGACAGCTGTCTCCGGCTCTCGCCGTTTCTTCCTCGCCATTACTGGCTCGTCTCTGGCCAGGCCTCGAGAAACTCACCAAGGTGTGGCTGGTCCATTCCGGCCAGTGTGCTGCGCACCAGCGCGTACTCGCGTTGCAAATCCTTGTCGTCGAGGTTGCCGCGCATGTATTCGAAACGGAGATACACAAGCCAGGTGTTCAAAACATCGGTCTCGCAGTAATCACGAATTTCCTTGATGCCGCCTTCGAGGTATTTGTCCCAGACTTTCGCCCCGCTCATCCCGAGCTTGCCCGGAAATCCCAGCATGACAGCGATTTCGTCGAGCTTGGCGAACGCGCGGTTGTTGAAGTTGGCCAGCACGTCCATCAAATCGACGTGACGCCAGTGATAGCGACTCAGGTAGTTATTCCATTTGAAGTCGCGGTCCGTTTCACCATTCTCCCAGTAGCGCGGCGCCTGGATCCCGTGTTTGAGCGCGCGATAATGCAGGACCGGTAGATCGAATCCACCGCCGTTCCAACTCACCAGGTCCGGCGTGTATCGATCGACGCCGTCAAAGAATCGCTGGACGAGCTCGGCTTCACCGGAGCCCTCGTCACCAAGGCTCCACACCTTGAACGAGTCGGCGGTCCGGAACGTCACCGAAATGGCCACCACACGATGCTGGTGCAATGGCAAAAAATCGTGCCCGACGGCCTGCTGACGCTTGAACATCATTGCCGTAGCGACATCCTCATCGCTCAGGCCGTCCAATTCGAGCAATTGCCGCCCTGCTTCAACGTCAGGAACGGTCTCGATATCAAATGAAAAACAATGCATACGTTTGCCTAGTCCTTGTGTTCTGCGTGCTCGACGGTTGCAAAGGCCAGGACCAGTCCGGCGTCATCGGTAAGGCTGACGTGGCCGCTGCCAATGCCAAGGCGGGCGCAAACCCGGCTTCCTCGCTCGGACCACACAATGACGGGCCGCCCCCAGTCGTTGTTCAGAATTCCCACATCGCGCAACCAGACACCATGGGCAAACCCGGTGCCCATGGCCTTGACCGTGGCCTCTTTGCCTGCGAAGCGCATGGCAAGAAATCGCACAGGATTCTTGCTGCGTTCATACAGCTCCATTTCCTCTTCCATGAGAATGCGGCGGGCAAAATGATCGCCATACCGGCCGTAGATCTCTTCGATACGACCCAGCTCGACAATGTCGGTTCCAATACCGAAAATCACGGGACCATCACTCCGCGCGCGCTTCAAGCATGAGGCGCTTCATTTCGGCAACGGCCGGCCCGAGGCCATCGAACACCGCGCGTGCAATGATCGCGTGACCGATATTGAGTTCGACGACCTGTTCGATACGCGCGATTGCCTGAACGTTCTGGTAGTGCAGGCCATGGCCCGCATTGATCACCAGGTCCAGACCATGTCCATAGCCAGCCGCATCGACGATGCGCTCAAGCTCCCTGGCCTGCTCGTCATTCTCAGTATCCGCATATTTTCCCGTGTGCAGTTCGACAACAGGTGCACCGGCGGCGACAGCCGCATCGACTTGCGCCCGCTCCGGATCGATAAACAGTGACACGCGAATTCCTGCGTCACCCAGTTGCTCACAAGCTGCGCGTACCTTGTCGAGTTGGCTGGCAACATCGAGACCACCTTCTGTCGTCAGCTCCTCTCGTTTCTCGGGAACCAGGCACACGTCCGTCGGCTTGATGCGCTTCGCAATCGCGATCATTTCGTCAGTCACGGCCATTTCCAGGTTCATATGCGTACGCATCACCTCGTTGATCTCGTCAAGGTCATGGTCCTGGATGTGGCGGCGATCCTCACGCAAGTGCACGGTAATGCTGTCCGCACCCGCTCGCTCCGCCATGTGCGCAGCTTCGGCCGGTCGCGGATACGTCGTACCTCGTGCCTGCCTGAGCGTGGCAACGTGGTCTATGTTGACGCCAAGGTAAATCGGGTTCTCATCGCTCATCTGCTGTGTTCCGGTTATCTCGTGTTTTATTTCCGGGGTGGCGCAATTCTACCCCGATGTACTTCCAGCAGCACCTTGCGGCTCTGCAGTTCCTTGCCACCCAGGTGATGACCGATGACGTCACGCAGCAATTGACTGGCCGCACGCAGCACCTCCGCATCATCAAACTGCCCGGCGGCAATCGCCAGCAACGTGGCGCCAGTGAAGACGAGCGGCCCTTGCTTGCGCTCCACGGGAACGGGGCCGTCCTCGACACGGTAGTCGTAATAGCGATCAGGAACGATATCGTCATTTGTGCCCGCCACGCGGTCAAGATTCACGGCATAGCCGAGCAGGCCCAGAAACTCGAGTTCAAACCGACGCAGATTGGCCGCGACATCGTTCGTTCCGCACAACACTTGAATCGACTGTTCGTAAAGATCGAATATCTCCGGTTGGGGATCGTAGCGGTGCAGGAAATGCAGCATCAGCTCATTGACGTAGAACGCCGATAACAACGCGTCACCATGCAGCCCGGACGGCGCGCCTGCGGCTTCGGCACCGGTCAGCGTACCAAGATCAGACTTCGCCACCCACGAGATCCTCAGCGGTAGAAATGGCCGCAACACACCGGCCAGGCGAGACTTCGAGCCGCGGCTGCCTCGCGCGACCACCGCTACCTTGCCGTGATCGCGTGTCAGGATATCGAGTATCTGGCTGGAGTCGCGAAACGGCCGGTGATGCAAAACATAGCCCGGCTGTTGTTGGACACGCCTGCTCATCGAAGCTACGGCGTTTCGTAGCCGAGGTTCATAAGGTCCTTCTCATTGTCGGCCCAGTTGGTCTTTACCTTGACCCATAACTCGAGGTGCACGTTGCGGCCCAGCTGCTCTTTAAGTTCGAGCCTGGCGGACCTGCCAACCTTCTTCAGTACACTGCCGTTCTTGCCGACGACGATGCCCTTCTGGCTGTCCCGTTCGACCCAGATAACGGCGTTAATCGTGATGCCGCTGTCTTCATCAAGGTAGCGCTCGGCCTGCACTGTCAGTCCGTACGGTAATTCCTGGTGAAGCATCAGCGTCAGCTTTTCGCGGATCACCTCGGCTGCATGGAACTCCTTGCTACGGTCCGTGTGCATGTCCTCGGGGAAGAGCGGCGGGGATTCCGGGAGGAATCCGGGCAGCATCGACATCAGCTGATCGAGATTGTCGTGTTTGTGCGCGGAGATCGGGATGATCTCGGCGAAGTCAAAGCGCGCGGCCATCAGACCGAGCGCGTCCAGGAGTTTTTCCCTGGGGTGCACCTTGTCGATCTTGTTGAGCACAGCGACTACAGGTGCGTCCGCGTGCTTCAGTCGATTTAGCACGTCATCGTCTTCCGTCGTCCAACGTGTCGCATCAATCACGAACAGGATGACGTCGGCGTCGGCAAGCGCGTTGGCTGCCGTACGATTCATGAGTTTGTTCATTGCCTTGCCGGCTTTGCGGTGCAGGCCGGGCGTGTCGACAAATATAATCTGCGCGTCGTCATCGGAATGCACCGCGAGAATACGATGCCGGGTTGTCTGCGGTTTCGCGGTAACGATGCTGACTTTCCGCCCCATGACAGCATTGATCAGCGTTGACTTGCCAACATTTGGCCGGCCAATGACCGCCACCATGCCGCAACGATGCTCACTCATGGGTGCTCTCCGGCAAATACTTCTAGCATGCGGTGCGCCGCCTTTTGCTCAGCCTTGCGTCGTGTCGTGGACTCGCCTTCAGTGGTCTGTGACAACTCGCCAACAGTGCAGGATACCGAGAAACGCTGCTGGTGCGCTTTGCCGGTGACACTGACAAGTTCGTAGTCAGGCAGGGAGAGCTTGCGGGCCTGCAGCCACTCCTGCAAGCGCGTTTTTGAATCGCGCAGGTCCTCCGCATCCGGCAACTCGTCCAGCCGTTGCGTGTAGACGCGTTCAATAATCTCTGTGGCGGCGGCAAATCCCGAATCGAGAAAGACGGCACCAAAAATAGCTTCCAGTGCATCTGCGAGTATCGACTCGCGACGATGCCCACCCGTTTTCCGCTCGCCGCTGCCGAGGATCAGGTGCTCGCCGATGCCAAGATCAGCAGCGAGTTTTGCGAGTGACGTGTCTTTCACCAGCGATGCACGCAACTTGGAGAGGTCACCCTCGTCTGCGTCGGGGCGTCGCTTGAATACGGCATCGGAAATGACGAAGTCGAGTACAGCATCGCCCAGGAACTCAAGGCGTTCGTTGTTGCTGCTGTTGGCGCTTCTGTGCGTCAGGGCCTGGGTCAACAGGCTCGCATCGTTAAAGCGATAGTGCAGCGTCTTGTCGAGCCAGCTCTCGGCCTTATCCAATGTAATCGCTCTCTATTGCCAGGCCGCCGGGCGGCCGGAAGGATCTAGCGGCGGATCAGCGATCTCTTGTCGAAATCCACCACGAATGAAACGTTGGCAATGAACGGCGCTTTATGGGGGTAGGTTGCCGCAACTTCGAATCCGCCATCGACCGCCGTCACCTTAACGTCTTTGGCCGTGATGACAGCGACGCTCTCGATATCGAAACGCCGTGAAATGGATTTGCGAATCGCGCCGCGCGTCGCGCCTGTGCTATCGAATTCCTCGGTGACGCCGTCCACGACACTGACGACTTTCATGTAGTTGAGGTACACAGGCGTCAATCGAATACCGGCAAACGCGAACAGTCCGACGAATATCACAAGGATGAGCAGGCCCACTGTAGTCATGCCGGCCTGGTGGCGCTTATTCCACCCATTTTCCAAGTAATTCAAAGACATACGATGTTCTCCGTCCATTCCGATGCGCTTCTCCCGCGCCACATTGCTTAACGTAACGCGATTTTACCGGTCAAATCAGTGACTGGCACCACAATTATTGTATTTTTGTACCAATTCGGTCCCAGACCGGCATGTTCCAGGGAACGAAGTGCATCCAGATGCGGACCGCTTCGCCCACGAGAAACTCTTCGGGAATGGCACCGATAAAGCGGCTGTCCTTGCTCCGGTCGCGATTGTCCCCCATCACGAAGAAGTGACCTTCAGGCACGCGGTAGGTGTTGTCACGTGTCGAAAAATCGGGGTTCGTCACCAGGATCTCATGCTCCCGACCGTCGAGGTCCTCCACAAACATTGGCACGTTCCAGGAACTGTTTTCGCCCCGCTTGAGATCGACTTCCTGTCCATTGATGGTCAGCCTGTGCCGCTCATAAACAACGGTGTCGCCTGGCAACCCGATCACCCGCTTGATGTAGTTGATCTTCGGGTCGGAGGGCAGACGGAAAACGATCACGTCGCCCCGCTTCGGATTACCGGTCTCGATAAACTTGGTTTCCGTGACAGGCAGGCGCAATCCGTAGGCGTACTTCTTGACGAAGATGAAGTCCCCTTCGAGCAGCGTCGGCATCATCGAGCCGGACGGAATCCGAAACGGCTCAAAGATGAATGAACGAATGACGAGGACAAACAGCAGCACAGGGAAGAACGAGCGCGCGTACTCTACGAGAATCCGCTGACCCCCGGGCGCCTGCCGGCTGTCTTCCATGTCCGTCTTCCAGACCAGCTTGTCCATGGCAACGACGACGCCCGTAAACGCCGTCAGAACCGTCAGTATCAGTGCAAGGTTAATAATCAAACTGTCTACTCACTTGTCTGTTCGCAACACCGCGAGAAATGCTTCCTGGGGAATTTCCACCGAGCCAACCTGCTTCATTCTTTTCTTACCGGCCTTCTGTTTTTCCAGCAGCTTGCGTTTACGTGATACATCGCCGCCATAGCACTTCGCCGTTACGTTCTTGCGCAACGCCTTGACCGTGCTGCGAGCGATAACCTGGCTGCCGACGGCTGCCTGGATCGCAACATCAAACATCTGCCTGGGAATCAATTCTCTCATCTTTTCGACCAATTCGCGGCCACGAGTTCGCACATTTTCCTTATGAATAATGACCGAAAGGGCGTCAACACGCTCAGTGTTGATGAGCACGTCCAGTCGTACGAGCTGTGCCGGCTGGAAGCGCAGGAAATGATAGTCAAACGACGCGAATCCCCGGCTGACCGACTTGAGACGGTCGAAGAAATCCAGCACGACTTCTGCGAGCGGTAATTCGTACTCGATCGAGACCTGCCCACCAAGATATCGCATCTGGGTCTGCACCCCGCGTTTCTCGATGCAAAGCTTGATAACAGCGCCGACGTGCGCTTCCGGGACCAGAATATTGGCGGCAATAATCGGCTCACGCAGCTCCGAGATCTCGTTTGCCGCTGGCAACTTTGAAGGATTGTCGACGTGCAGCGCGTTGCCGCTCGTATCGATGACCTCGAATACCACCGTCGGTGCCGTCGTGATGAGTTCGAGGTCATACTCGCGTTCGAGGCGCTCCTGCACGATTTCCATATGCAGCATGCCGAGAAATCCACAACGAAAACCAAACCCCAGTGCGGCAGATGTCTCTGGCTCAAAATGCAGTGCCGCGTCATTGAGCCGCAGTTTCTGCAAGGCCTCTCGAAAGCTCTCGTAGTCGTCCGAGCTGATCGGGAACAGGCCGGCGAATACTCTTGGCTGGACCTGTTTGAACCCGGGCAAGGGCTCCGTGCAGGAGTTCTTCGTCGTCGTCAGCGTATCACCGACCGGCGCGCCGTAAATATCCTTGATTGCCGCGATAACAAAGCCGACCTCGCCTGCATTGAGGATCTTGCGATCTTCCATCTTGGGCGTGAACACCCCGACCCGGTCCGCGTTATATGAAATGCCGGTCGACATAACCTTGATCTTGCTGCCCTTGGAGAGGCTGCCGTTCATGACCCGCACGAGCGACACCACACCGACGTAGTTGTCGAACCACGAGTCAATGATCAGCGCTTGCAGCGGCCCGGTTGGATTGCCTTCGGGTGCAGGAATTACGTCAACCAGCTGGTCGAGCAGCTCGGGTATGCCCTTCCCTGTCTTGGCACTGACGTATATCGCGTCCTGCGCGTCGATGCCAATAATGTCCTCAATCTCCGCCACAACTTTCTCAGGCTCGGCCGCCGGGAGATCGATCTTGTTAAGTACGGGCAGGACTTCGAGCCCCTGATCGATGGCTGTAATGCAATTCGCCACGCTCTGCGCCTCGACGCCCTGAGCCGCATCGACCACCAGCAAGGCACCTTCGCAGGCCGCCAGCGAACGGGACACTTCGTAGGAGAAGTCCACGTGACCCGGCGTGTCGATGAAGTTCAGCTGGTAGGTTTGACCATCCCTGGCCTTGTAATCGAGCGATACGCTCTGCGCCTTGATCGTAATGCCCCGTTCGCGCTCGAGGTCCATCGAATCGAGGACCTGATCCGCCATCTCACGGTCCGCCAGCCCGCCGCATATCTGGATAAATCGATCGGCGATCGTCGACTTGCCATGATCGATATGGGCGATGATCGAGAAGTTGCGTATTTGCTTCATCAAAGGGGAGGACCTGGCGCCGGCGGTGTGCCTGTAGACAATCTGTGGCGAAAACGCCGGAAATTTCAGCCGCGGAGTATACCTGTAATCGCGTCGTGATCGAGAAAATGCATGCAGACAAGGGTGCCTTCGAATTCGACGACCGGGATATCCGCAAACCAGCGCTCGTGCCACTCGGCATTGGTATCGATATCACGTACCTCGAGCCCGATTTTGCCGTCTATCAGGGGTTTGAGTTCCTCAACAAGCACCTCGCACAGATGGCAACCCGCGCGACTGTAGACCTGGAGGGTCTTCATTCCACTCCGGCCACGCGACCGACAATTGCCGGAGTGAACTGGCGCAGACATTCTGAACGCCTCAGCCTTTGCCGGCTGGCAAATGCTCCCAAACCAATGCCCGCTGTCACCGCTAAAACCGCTTCTCCGTCCGACAGGTTTGCCAAAAAGGCTATCCCGGAGGCAAGCAGCGCGGCGGCCAGTGGAGCCCCGTAAACGATGAGCGCCGCCTGAAGGACACTCCGGGGCGCCAGTTCAATCTGTACCTCGTCACCTTCACGCAACTCGAGCTGCCCGACGACAGGGGCTTCAAGACGACGGGGTCCGCTGTCGCTGCCGAAGATACCGGCGCCACAACCCTTGCCGCTCGCACAACGAGCGCAGGACACCGCCGTATCCACCTCGACGACGGCGCTTGAATGGTCGTTTGCAACTGAAATAATTCGGCCGCGGCTCTGTTCCATGGCGGCAGTCTACAGGAGGCAGGTATCAGGGGCGGCGCATTGTCGTCGCGATCTGCTTGACGGTCATTGCCGGCACTTCCCCAACGGCCGTGACCCGGTGTCCATCGACGATCGCGCTATACGAGTTGGAACCACCGACCCTGGATGGGCCTTCGGAAAACGCCGCATCCCTGGGTGCAACAAACACCGAGACACTGGCCAGGCCATCGCTGAACATGATGTGAGTTACGACTGCGTCACCGCCGGGCAAGATTTCACCATGTGTGGCAACTGCCCGGAATCCCTGTGGAATATCACTGCTCGCCCACTCGGTTTCGAGTACATGGCTGATGTGACGGGCCGGCTGTTTCAACCAGCGATAGTTCTCGGTGCTGTATGACGGGGCCAGGGCGCTGGCGTGGATTATCTTGTTCAGGCTGATATCAGCGAACTTAACCTGCTCCAGGGCCGTGCCGTCTTCCCCGATCAGCTGTGTCTGTAACGGAAAGGCAGTTTCAGTATCGAGCCAGATCCGGTGCCCGTAGCGATAGCCGTCGTGCGGTCGAATTGCGACGAGAATAGCCTGGCGTCCCGCAACCCGCTCTTCGCGAACGATCGAGACATCGTACTCACTACCAAAGCGTACCTCGCTTGTCGGCAAGGTCGAAAACAGCGTTGACTGGTCATCCCACTCTTCTACGAGAACTGACTGGCGGTCGGGCAGGATGCAGTGCACCTCATTGCCGTTGCGTATAATTTCCAGCCCATTGCCTTCCTGTGCGACGACCTTCTCACGGATGACGCCATCGCTCACCGTGTGTATTACCTTGAGTGCTTCGGCCTTGCCGTCCTGGATGCGAATGACCGTGCCCTCGTAGCTGGTCATCTGCACCGCCGCTCCCATGCGGCTGAGCCACTCATTCGGTTCAATGCGCTCGGCCGCCAAAGTCGAACTGAAGGAGAGCTGGCCCATCGCGATGACGGACCAGGCAAGTGATTTCACAACGGGGACCCGCATTATGGTTGGGTCAAAATCTCGTCGGTAGCCTCTTCGTCTACCGTGTCTTCTTCGGTCTCTTCCTCGGCCAGCGCTTCTTCACTAAGCCGCAGAGTCACGAGCCGGGTGTTCAGGCCATTCGCGCCGAGCTCTGATGACGATGCACCGTGGCTCAGGACGTATTGCCGCAGCTCGTCGTCGGGCACAGGCACCGTAATACCCGCGTCCTCGTCAACATCGGCCACGGCACGTTCGGGCTCAACCTCGTTGGACCCGTCAATTCCGGGACTGAACTGCAGACCAATGATTGCAAGCAGCGCTACCGATGCCGCAACGGCAGCTCCCAGCCAGGGCCGCATTGAGCGCCCTGCAGGCGCCTCCGGTACAACCTCATCGTCAGCCAGCGGCTTGTCATCCAGTGCCGCGCTGATCCGGTCCTGCAAGCGCTCGACGCCAGGCACGCCCGGCTCGCCGCGCATGGCACGCCCGATCTCAAGGAACTCAGCGACCTGCTTCCTCAAATCTGCGTCCTGACTCATTCTTCGCAGCAAGAGATCTGCCTCGGCGTCTGGCAATTCGCCGTCCACAAAAGCGGAAATCTGCATTCTTATGGCGTCATTCATATTTCACTCACACGGGCCAAGCAGCCCTAAAACCTATCGGGTCAGCGGACCGACCTTTTTTGCGATCGCGTCCCGCGCCCTGAAAATTCTCGACCTGACAGTGCCAACCGGGCACTCCATGGTCTGCGCAATTTCTTCGTAGCTCATGCCTTCCAGCTCGCGCAGGATGATCGCGGTTCTCAGATCCTCCGGTAGCGCCGCAATGGCTCGTTCTACGGTCTCCCTCAATTCGTTACTGAGCGTCACTCCCTCGGGAGTATCCGTCTCCTTGAGCTTGGCATGCAGGTCATACTGCTCCGGATCCTGCAGGTCGAGCTCGACATCCATCGGCCTTCTCCGTTGCGCCGCAAGATGGTTCTTTGCCGTGTTTACCGCGATACGATACATCCAGGTGTAGAAAGCACTGTCGCCACGAAATCGCGGCAAAGCCCGGTATGCCTTAATGAACGCCTCCTGCGTAATATCGAGCGCCAGTTCAGGATCACGCACATATCGCATCACCAGGTTGACTATCTTGTGCTGGTATTTGAGCACCAGCAGATCAAACGCAGCCTTATCACCTTTCTGGACTCGCTTGACCAGCTTCTTGTCAGACGACTGATTCGACATTCAGACGCGCTCGCCGAAATTTCCATACAGCCTGTCGACACCGGGATAGACCGGTGCGAGGGCGATAAGTTCTCGATATTCTGCCTTATTCATCTTTGTTCTGTGACGCCGTTCGCCCGTGGCCAGGCAGATCGCCCAGGCACTCGCCGTTATTGTTATTTTTCCCCGATCAATGAGCATGTTAGCAGCTTCACCCTCAAGCTCCAACGTGCCGCCAGATAACCTGCAGCCGGCGCCAATCGGGGCTTTCACGAGCATCCCCCGTCAACAACTCGCCAAAGACCGCTCCGCGCTGGTCACGCAGGCGTATCCAGCCGACCTTTCCGAGAAGAACGCTACCGGATTCGCACTGGGCCGGTCGCCACTTCCCATCCACTCCGAGGGACGCGATTTCACCCTCCGCGTCGAAGCGCAGCCCCCTGCATTCAGCCCAGCCACGGCGAATTCGGCGGTGTTCGATGACCGATGTCACGACCCATATCGCGCAGGCGGCCAGACGAACCCAAAGGTCAATTGGCAACTGCAGGATAACGACAACACCGACCATGCCGAGCAGGACGCCTGACCGCGCGACAACCCGCCGCAAGCGAGGATCAGGTCTTAATTCGGCTGAGTATGCGGTTGATGACACGTGCGATCGGCTCTGAAGACGGTGTTTGCCGCTGCAACAGATAACCGTTCAACTCGGGATCGGCAAGCTCCAGAACAGCCCGAAACGCAGCCTTATCATCCTCGCTATCTGCCGGGTAGCAATCGTCGAGATAGCGTACGAGGAGCTCGTCGAGCTCGCGCATGCCGCGTCTGCATTGCCACCGAAGACGGGATTCCTCGCTCAATACTTCCTTTCCGCGAGCATCTTCTTGGTCTCGGCGATGGCGTGAGCCGGGTTGAGACCCTTGGGACAGGTTTGCGTGCAGTTCATGATTGTGTGGCAACGATACAGGCGGAACGGATCCTCGAGCTCATCAAGACGCTCGCCAGTCGCTTCATCACGACTGTCCACCAGCCAGCGGTAAGCCGCGAGCAATGCGGCCGGCCCCAGATAGCGATCGGAATTCCACCAATAGCTCGGGCAACTCGTTGAGCAACACGCACACAGGATGCATGCAGCCGGATCATTGATGAGTTCCTGATCTTCCTTGGACTGCAGGCGCTCCTGGTCAGGCGGTGGCGGCGTCCGGGCTTGCAGCCAGGGTTTGATCGACGCGTACTGCGCATAGAAATTTGTCAGGTCCGTGACGAGATCCTTCACGACCGGCATGTGCGGCAGTGGGTATATCTTCACATCGCCTTTGACTTCGTCGTTGGCGCGGGTACAGGCGAGCGTGTTGCCTCCGCCGATGTTCATTGCACAGGAGCCGCAGATACCTTCGCGGCAGGAGCGACGGAACGTCAGTGTCGGGTCGATCTCATTCTTGATCTTGATCAGCGCATCGAGAACCATCGGCCCGCAGCTGTCCATGTCGATCTCGTAGGTATCCATCCGAGGATTCTCGCCGCTGTCCGGGTCGTAGCGATACACGGCAAACGTCCGCGTGTTGCTTGAACCGTTGCCCGCATCGAAGTGCTTGCCCTTCTTGATTCGCGAGTTTTTCGGGAGCCTGAATTCAGCCATCAGTACACCCTCGCTTTCGGCTCGACGTAGTCAACTTCATCGGTCAGCGTTTCCTTGTGGACCGGCCGATACTCGAATTTCACGTCACCCGGGCCACCGACCCAGGTCAACGTATGCTTCATCCAGTTTTCATCATCACGATCCGGGAAGTCCTCGCGGGCGTGCGCGCCCCGGCTTTCCAGGCGATTTGCCGCTGACTCGATGGTGGCTGTCGCATTGAGCAGCAGGTTTTCGAGTTCGATCGTTTCGACGAGATCCGTGTTCCAGACCATGGAACGGTCGGCAACGCCGACATCATCAAATGACGCAAAGGTCTTGCGCAGCAGCTCGACACCCTCGTCCAGCACCTCACCGGTACGGAATACCGCAGCGTGGTCCTGCATGACCTTCTGCATCTCAAGTCGAATCTCGGCGGTCGGCCGACTGCCGTCCGCATTGCGAAGCTGATCGATGCGAGCAACGCTGTTCTGCCCTGCATCCTCGGGCAGCGGCTTGTGGCGAGCATCGGCCGTCATGGTCTCCGCGCAGAAATGTGCGGCGGCTCGCCCGAATACGACAAGGTCAAGCAGCGAGTTCGAACCGAGGCGATTGGCACCGTGAACGGATACGCAGGCGGCTTCGCCGACGGCCATAAGGCCTTTGACGACCGATTCAGGATCGTCGTCCAGCTTGGTAACGACCTGGCCGTTAAAGTTGGCCGGAACGCCACCCATGTTGTAATGGACGGTCGGCAGCACAGGAATAGGTTCTTTGGTCACATCCACACCGGCGAAAATACGTGCCGACTCGGCAATACCTGGCAGCCGTTCTTCGATGACTTCCGGTCCCAGGTGCTCCAGGTGCAGGTGAATATGGTCTTTCTCGGGACCGACGCCACGACCTTCGCGAATCTCGATCGTCATCGAGCGCGACACGACATCGCGTGACGCCAGGTCCTTGGCGTTAGGTGCGTAGCGCTCCATGAAACGCTCGCCTTCTGAATTCGTCAGGTAACCGCCTTCGCCACGTACACCTTCGGTGATCAGGCAGCCTGCGCCGTAGATACCGGTTGGGTGAAACTGCACGAACTCCATGTCCTGTACGGGCAAGCCAGCGCGCAAGACCATCGCACTGCCGTCGCCGGTGCACGTGTGCGCCGACGTGCAGGAAAAGTAGGAACGGCCGTAACCGCCTGTCGCAAGAATGACCTGGTGCGAACGGAAACGATGCAGGCGGCCTGTCGCCAGGTCGATGGCAACCACGCCACGGCAATGACCGTCTTCCATGATCAGGTCGACAGCGAAGTACTCGATGTAAAACTCGGCATCGTGTTTGAGCGATTGCTGGTATAAGGTATGAAGCATCGCGTGACCGGTGCGATCGGCGGCTGCGCAGGTGCGCTGCGCCGTACCCTCGCCGAAGCGCGTCGTCATGCCACCGAATGGGCGCTGGTAAATCTTGCCGTCTTCCGTGCGTGAGAACGGCACACCGTAGTGTTCCAGCTCGATGACCGCATCCGGTGCTTCCTTGCACATGTACTCGATCGCGTCCTGGTCGCCGAGCCAGTCGGAACCCTTGACCGTGTCATACATGTGCCAGCGCCAGTCATCTTCGCCCATATTGCCGAGCGCGGCAGAGATGCCACCCTGCGCCGCGACCGTATGGCTGCGGGTGGGGAAGACCTTGGTGATGCAAGCGGTCTTGAAGCCCGCTTCCGCCAGGCCAAAAGTCGCACGCAAACCGGCGCCGCCGGCGCCGATGACGACGACGTCATAACTGTGATCGATGAATTCGTAGTCGCTCATGCACCGATTCCGAGTTTTAGGATGGCAAAGATTGCCGCTGCCGCGAGAAATACATGCGCGAAGCGGGATAGAAGAAGTGAGGCAGTCTTGAGGCCGTGTCCGTGCACGTAGTCTTCAATGACGACCTGCACACCCAGGTAGGAGTGCCAGGCCATTGTGACGCTGAGTAGCAACAGCAGCAGCGCATTGATCGGCTGGCTGATGAACGCTACGGTTTCGGCGTGGCCAAAGCCGGACATCGTTGCGAGCGACCAGGCAAACCAGAGACCCAATGCGGTGAGCGCGATGCCCGAGACGCGCTGGCCCCACCAGTGCGAGGTACCGTCTTTGGCCGTGCCGAGCCCCAGTACCTGGCCGAGCGGTGAACGCAGACTCATGACGCCACCCACCAGAATGCTGCCGTCAGCACGATGGACAGCACGATGACGAGCCACGCTGATGCCGACGCCTGCTCTTTTTCGAGGCCGCGCCCGGTATCCCAGACAAGATGCCGGATACCGTTCGAGAGATGGTAAAAGAATGCGTAACTCCAACCGATCAGGAGTACGCGACCGATGGTCGAATCCATGGCGGCCACGAATTTCGCGTATACGTCCGGTCCTGAAGCCGCGTCAAACAGCCAGCCGACCAGGACGATGAAACCCACGGCCATCGCCACGCCCGTGGCCCGATGCAGGATCGACGACGCCATGGTCACTGGCCAGCGGTAGATCGAAAGATGCGGCGACAGAGGCCTGTCGTGATTATTCATTAAGTAGATCCCGATCAAAAATCGATACAGCGCCCGGCTTTTTCCCAATCGCCGTAACGAGTTGGGTCCAGCCCATCGCGGCCACCAATTTCCTTTGGCCGTTTCTCAGCCTCCGGTGGGGTACTATCCGCCTTGGGCTCACTCTCTGGATTGGCCGTTGCGGCCTTATTCTTGGTGTCCTGTCCGCTCATGGCGAGAGTATGCCAGAGCCTTGGGCAACCTGCAGTACCGACAACTGGCTACTTTAGTATGCATTCCATCCACACGATCAAAGTAACTGGCGCCGACGCCTTCGAGTTTCTGCAAGCGCAGTTGAGTAACGACCTGCGCCGCCTCGAGTCAGAGGCTGAAATGCTGGCCGCATGGTGCAGCCCGAAGGGCCGCGTAATCTGGTTTGGTTCGGTCTTTCCTATTGACGGCGGTTTCGGCCTGTCAGCAGCTGCCGATACGGCCGACAACATCGTCAAGCGCATGACGATGTTCCGGTTTCGGTCCAAAGTCGATTTCGAGGTCGTCGACGACGGCCAGACGGTCGATCCGGCATTTCTCGTCGAACACGGCCATCCCTACATTGGCAGCGAACAGTCTGAGCAATTCACGCCGCACATGCTCAACCTGGACCTGCTCGATGCGATCAGCATGGACAAGGGCTGTTATCCCGGTCAGGAAATCGTTGCTCGCACGCACTACAAGGGTGCAACGAAGCGCCGCACGCTGCGCTTCGAAAGCGAATCACCCGTATCCGCAGGCGCCAAGGTGTCGCTGGATGGCCGCGATATCGGCGAAGTGCTCAATGTCGCTGGTACTGCGCTGCTGGCCGTGGTGCCGGTCGACAAGGCGGACGAAGTCCTGACTGTCGATGGCGCAGCTCTGAGTCACAATCCACTTCCGTACCTATCCTGAGGAATTACGTCTCGCGAGAACGCAATAAGCGATATTACGAAGTATCGCCATGCGCACAACGTCA
>Ga0209344_10001532_pt1 | contig 29543 bp, 22 predicted proteins | sample Cruoilmetagenom6_FD_187293 | JGI IMG/M metagenome (GOLD analysis project Ga0209344, IMG submission 187293) | Oil polluted marine microbial communities from Coal Oil Point, Santa Barbara, California, USA - Santa Barbara Oil Seep Sample 6 (SPAdes)... | ecosystem: Environmental > Aquatic > Marine... | reverse complement strand
ATCCGGGATGTCAGGCATTTTTTTACAACAAATGATTTAAGCAGCAACGAAACCCATGGAGGTTTTTTTCATTCATTGATGCGAACCATGACATTTCCTGAACTAAAACCTAGAAGATGGCGTCATCTGCCGGATAATATCATTATAGATGATAATAGCCATATTCTTTTTTTTGGAGGATGTGCACCATATTATGATATTTTTTTTAGAAGATTTCTTGGTGTGCAAACATCCAATATGCTGATTGATTCTCTTCGTCTTTTAAATTTTTTTGATATTAAACCGGCATTGCTTTATGATGAGCGATGCTGTGGGCACGATCTTTTATGGTCAGGCGATAAGGATAGTTTTTATAAGCTTGCCAAATTGAATGTAAAAGCGATTCAGGAAAAAGGCATAAAAGAGGTAATTACTGCATGTCCTGAGTGTTACAGAACTCTTTCACATGACTATGTTAATTATGGAATTGATTTGAAATTTAAAGTTACACACATTTATGAATTTCTAGAAGAAGAAATTGGTAAGGGAGCTGTAGGTTTTAAAAAATTTAATAAAAAAATCACATATCAGGATTCATGTCGTTTAAGCAGACTAGAGCAGCGATCTGATCTCCCAAGAAAATTACTTAAAATGCTTAAACCAGTAAGTTTTAATGAAATGCAATATGCTAAAGGAGCTGCAATATGCTGTGGTAACTGTTCATGGGTTGGTTGTGATTCTTTTAGCAAGGCTCTTCAGGTAGATCGTTTAAAGCAGGCACGTAATACAGGCGGTGAGCTTTTAGTAACTTCTTGTCCTAAATGTCAGATCCATCTCAAATGTGCAATGGAAGATCCCATGATTGGAAAAGCAATTAATATGGAAATGATAGACCTTATATCAATAATTGCCAAGACGATTTTCTGGGAATAATTTAAATTGACTACTTTATGGGAATGATGTCAATTAGCTAGGATAAAAAAATGAAATCAATTGCTTTATCTAAAAATAATTTAACTGATGATTATGCAGCACGTATTGGAGTATATATATGTCACTGCGGTTTGAACATAGCCAAGACAGTTGACTGCAACAAAATTGCTGTAATGGCTTCAGGACTCGAAGATGTTGTGGTGTCAAAAGATATAAGTTATGCATGTTCAGAGCCTGGGCAGAAGGAAATAAAAGATGACATTGCAGAACATGGGCTGGATCGTATTGTAATTGCCTCGTGCTCACCAAGACTTCATGAAACAACTTTTCGTCAAATGATGCGTTCTTCAGGTCTTAATCCTTATCTTTTTGAAATGGCCAATTTGCGGGAACAATGCAGTTGGGTGCATATAAATGAACCAGACAAAGCCACAGAAAAAGCTGCAGATCTTGTGAAGATGTCTGTTGCAAGAGTACGATTGCTCTGGCCCCTTGAAGAAAGCACACTGCCGCTTATAAAACGTACACTGATTATAGGAGGGGGGGTTGCAGGCATTCAGGCAGCTCTTGACATTGCAGATAATGGTTATGAAGTTATACTTGTTGAGAAAAATGCATCCATTGGCGGCAAAATGGCGCAATTGGACAAAACCTTTCCCACAATGGATTGTTCCATCTGAATTTTAGGTCCTAAAATGACGGATGTCGGTCGACATCCAAATATCAAACTTCTAACTACAAGTGAAGTTGTAGATGTTAATGGTTATGTTGGTAACTTTGAAGTAAAAATAGTACAAAAAGCCCGATATGTAAATGAAAGTGAATGTACTGCATGTGGAGACTGTGCAAAGGTATGTCCTGTTGTTAGGCCAGATGAGTTTAACATGGGGCTTTCATCGCGCAAAGCTATTTTTTCTCCTTTTCCCCAGGCAGTTCCTTCTGCTTATGCAATCAATATACATGAATGTTTGGGGCATAACCCGGTTATTTGCGGAAAATGTCTTGATGCATGCGATAAGCAATGTATCAATTTTCATATGTCTGATAGTGAAATCACAGAAGAAGTAGGCTCTATCATTGTATCCACAGGCATTGATGTATATGATCCGAAAGAGCTTGATGAATACGCTTATACAAAATTTCAGAATGTATTAACCAGCCTTGAATTTGAACGTATAGTTAATGCAGGAGGCCCCACTAAGGGAAAACTTATTCGTCCAACAGATAGAAAGCGTCCAAAATCAATTGGATTCATACAGTGCGTTGGATCTAGATCTTCAAAAAAAGGCAGTGAATACTGTTCAAATATTTGCTGTATGAACACTATAAAAAGTACTCTTGTTCTCAAAGAACATTATAATGATATTGAGATAAAAGTATTTTATATTGACATTCGTGCATTTGGAAAAGGATTTGAAGATCTTTATAAGCGAAGCCGTCTTAAAGGAGTGCAATATATTAGAGGATTGCCAGGCACGGTTGTGGAACAAGATGATAAAAGTCTTTTAATTGCTGTTGAAAATACAGCTACGTGCAAGATTGAGTTTCACAGATTAGATATGCTTGTGCTTGCCTTAGGAATAAAACCTTCAAAAAGTACCCAGAAAATTCAGGAAATGCTTGGTTTGCAGTTAACTCCTGACGGTTTTTTTCTGGAAGCACATCCTAAATTGCAGCCTGTTGATGCTGCTACACGTGGTATTTTTTACGCTGGAGGTGCAGAAAGCCCAAAGGACATAAAAGAAAGTGTTACACAAGCATCAGCTGCATCAGTACGTGCTATTCGTCTGATGCATAAAGGAGAAATAATTACAGAACCTATAACTTCTGAAATTATCACAAATCAGTGTAAAGCGTGCGGGAAATGTGCTGAAGTATGCCCGTATAATGCAATTGAGGTTAATGTTAAGAAAAAAATGCCAGCTGTAGTAAATTCTGCAGCGTGTGCTGGTTGTGGTACATGTGCTGCTGAATGTCCATTTGGTGCTATTGTTATGAATCACTTTTCAGATGAGCAAATAACTCGGCAGATTGATGTTATGCTGGCTGAAAATTCCCAGGATAAAATTTTGGCATTTGCCTGTAACTGGTGTTCTTATGCTGGTGCTGATTATGCTGGAGTCTCCCGTCTTCAATACCCGTCAAATGTTCGTATTATAAGAACAATGTGTTCTGGCCGTGTAGATGAGAATTTTATTTGGCATGCCTTTTTAAAAGGAGCCCCTGTTGTTCTTGTAAGCGGGTGCCATATTGGTGACTGTCACTATATTGATGCGAACCATTGGACTGAAAAAAGGATAAAAAAAATACATAAAAAAATGGAGAAACTTGGAGTGAGAAAAGATCGTTTGCAGCTTGAATGGATCAGTGCAGCAGAAGGTGTTAGATTCAGCAAAGTCATATCACAAATGGAAAGTTTAAGACAAAATGTCTCAGAGGATGAAATAGCAGAGACCATAGCAATACTGGAAAAGCAAAAACGTGTAAAAAATATTTAAAATATAGTTTGCTGTCCAAAGCTTATAACCACAGTGGTTTTAGATTCTTTAAGGATCTTATTTCAACAGTGATAATTAGATATTTTATCTGTTTTGACAACCGTTGTTATAATGTTAAAACAGGTTTTTTACTATACCGTCTCATTTATAAAAGCACCTACCATTTCTTCCATTCTTGCGGTAAATTCAAGCAACTCTTCAGGTGGAATTTGTTTTATTACTTTACCGTCTTCGCTTGAAATAATCTGGACAACTGTTTTATCAGTTTTATCGTGGATTTTAATTTTCAGATTCCACTCTGTTGATTTTACAAAATTTTCCAGAATACTCGCAATGTTGTTTAATTTTTCGATGGTTTCCGGGGTATGTTTGTTAAGGTTGTTTTCTTTTTTTTTTGTACTAATAGTATCTTGTATCAATTTGTTATCATTTTTACTCTTTTTGGGAGAAGGTGTATTTTTAATCTGGTCTGTATTTATAGCTTCAACCTTGTTTGTATTTACAGCTTCAACCGGTGGTAATTGTTCCATAATTTTTCTTCCTTAATATGTTAGTCAATATCTCAAAATATGCTTTATATTAACTAATCTTACTAAAAATGTATGTATGGGAGTTTTGACTGATAAAATTTATTCTAACTGTATCTTTTAATCGGATGGTTTATTTTAAAACTTTAATTTATTAAATGAGGTAAATTTTTCAAGACTATTTATAGCATAGCATTTTTATGCACAAATTCTAACTTCAGATATAACCTAACTCAACAAAGTAATTTTAAAATATGCAAATAGCATTAATTGCAAAAATGAAAGGAATGCTTGCATTTATTCTATAAACAATTTATAGTATGTAAATATAGACAGATATTAATAATGCATGTCCTTCCAAAAAAAATCAAAATTTTGTATAACATAAAAAACCTGAACCAATTCTGGTGATTTTTGAAGCAAGTATCCTACTTTATCTATCAATGATTTTTTCGAATCAATTCTTATCAATTAAAAAAAATAGTATCAAGAAAACCAGCAAATTATATAAATACAGCATTCAAACATAATCAATATGGAGTGGTAAGATGAGTGGTAATTTCGAGTGCATAATCTATGAGAAGACAGAAGCAATTTCAGTTGTGAAATTAAACAGACCTAATGTCTTAAACGCCATGAACAGAAAGATGTGGCTTGATTTGGATGAGGCTTTGGAAGATTCGCTTAAAGATAACAAAATTAAAGTTCTTATAATAACAGGTATTGGCCGGGCATTTTCTTCAGGAGCCGATTTAAAAGAATCAAAAACAAGGAGCCTGACTGAATATAGAAAATATCTTGAAAAGCTGCAGGCAATATCAAGAAAAATTATTTTTTTTGAAAAACCTACTATTGCAGCGATTAATGGTTATGCACTGGGATCTGGTTATGAACTTGCTCTTGCATGTGATATTAGATTAGCAGCAGAAGATGCTGTAATTGGATCTCCAGAGGTCAAGGTGAACTCATCAATTACAGGGGGGACAACAAGGCTTATTCAAAATCTGATAGGATCTGGCAGGGCAAAAGAACTTCTTTTTACAGGTGATAATATATCGGGCAAAGAAGCAGAAAAAATAGGTTTAGTCAACAAAGCTGTAACGCCTGATAAACTTTTAGATTATGCTTTGAAAATGGCAGTAAAGATTGCTGAAAATTCGACCAATTCAATTAAAATGATTAAAAATGGTCTTCATATGGCTTATACAAATGTGAGTATTAAAGAGTTGATGGATTATGAGATTGAAGCGTGTCTTAAATGCGTTTCTACAAAGGAAAGAGAAGAATCCTTAAAAGCTTTTTTTTTAAAATAAGATAGAAAAAATTGATATAAAAAAGTCAGTTAACAACAGAATCAAAAAGACAACATTTATTGAAAGGGAAAGTATGCTTGGTAAAATATTAAATGCTTATAGTGTTGCTGTTGTGGGGGCATCCCAAAATGTTACAAAAAGAGGATTTCAGGCGATAAGGATTCTTCTGGATGAAAAATATGAGGGACGGATATATCCTGTTAATCCAAAGGAAAAAAGTATACTTGGATTAAAATGTTACGCAAAGGTATCTGATATATCTGATCCAGTTGATTTGGTTTTGATTACAACACCAGCTAAAAATGCAGCAAATATTTTGGTAGATTGTGGTAAAAAAGGTATATCAGGTGCTGTTATAGTAGCTGGAGGATTTGGAGAAATAGGGGAACAAGGAAAAATATTTGAAGATGAGATTGTTCAAATTGCCCATAAAAACAATATGCGTCTTATAGGGCCTAACACATCAGGCATCATGAATCTTAAAAGTAATTTGAACCTTGTTGGCTTGCGTGATACTCCTAAGGGCAATATAGCTCTTTTATCTCAAAGCGGTAATATGGCTCTTACATTGTTGACTGAAGCAAAATTGAAAAGCCGTAAAGGATTTTCATATTATGTTGGAGTCGGGAATGAGGCTGATATAAAATTTCATGAATATCTTGAATTCTTCCGGCAAGATCCTGACACAAAGGCTATTTTAATGTATGTGGAAGGTATGAGAGATGGGCGGAAATTTCTTCAGCAGGCTTATAAAACTACCATTGAAAAGCCTATTATCCTTCTTAAAAGCGGACGTTCATTAACTGGAAAAAAATCTGTAGGTTCACATACCGGAGCCTTGGCAGGAATGTCAGAAGTTGCAAAATCAGCTTTCCAGCGTGCCGGAATAATTGTAATAGATAACTCTGACGAGCTTTTTCCAACTGCAGAAACACTTTCAAGTCTTGTTACAATTAAAAATCAAAGTGTTGCCATTCTTGCAGACGGAGGTGGGCATGCAACAATTGCTGCTGATCTTTTGTCTGATTTAGGGATATTAATTCCTGAATTGCATGAAAAGACACAAAGAAAATTAAAAGCCATACTTCCTGCAAATGCATCTGTTATTAATCCTGTTGATGTGGCAGGAGGAGCAGATGCTAATCCTGCTGTTTTTGCAGAATGTGCTAAAATAATGCTTAAAGATTATAATGTTGGAGGGCTGCTTATTGTTGGGCTTTTTGGGGGATATGGAATTCGATTTTCAGATACATTGGCGTTAATTGAAGAGGATGCAGCTCATATGATGGGTAAATTAGTAAAAAAAAGCAAAAAACCTATTGTGCTGCACAGTCTTTATTGCTCAGAAAAACCCCATTCCATTGATCTGTTACGATATTATGATATACCTGTTTATGATTCTTTAGATATAGCATGCAAATGCATAAGTGTATTATCAGAATATGGAAGTTATCTTAAAGAGTATCATGCAAAAACAAATTTTGTTTTTAATTGGGAAGCAAAAGCCAAAATAAGGGGCAAGGAGATAATAAACAGGGTAATAAGTGAAAAACGGAATGTTTTATTAGAGCATGAAGCAAAACAGCTTTTAAGTTTGCATTCAATTCCCATAGATAGCAATGTCCTGGCGGAAAGTGAAGAAGAAGCAGTTAAAACAGCAAAAAATATTAGAGGTGCAGTTGCATTAAAGATTGTATCACCGGATATTTTGCATAAAACAGATGCAAGTGGAGTTAAGCTCAATCTGGATAGTGCTGAAAAAGTCAGAAAAGCCTATAATGAGATAATTAAAAATGCAAGAACCTACGATCCTGAAGCTGATATAAGGGGAGTTCTTGTATCACCAATGGCTACTAAAGGTTTGGAGGTGATCATAGGAACAAAAATAGATGATCAGTTCGGGCCTGTTATAATGTTTGGACTTGGGGGAGTGCTTGTTGAAATATTACAAGATGTAGTATTTAGAGTACTTCCCATATCTAATGGATCTGCAAGGAAAATGATTCGGGAAATCAAAGCATATCCACTTTTAAATGGCTATAGAGGAACTCCTCAATATGACATAAAAGCTTTAACAAAAATATTGTTGAAGTGCTCTGAGATTATTGAATCCTATCCTAAAATTCATGAAATGGATTTAAATCCTGTGGTTGTCCACGAAAAAGGTTTAGATATCGTGGATGCAAGAATTATTTTAAAAAAGTTATGAACCATGTCAAAATGGGTGTTTTAAACTGTTTAAGAGCTTTTGTGAGCCAAAAGCTCTTATGTGTATTATTTAGATAATCAGGGGATAGGTGTTGGAAGGTTTGATTGCTTATTGATAATTTTATTCAAGTCAATTTTTAAGTCAAAGTGGACTGGAAAGCTTTTTAATACTTTTCCCTCACTTTTAATCTTTCCTTTAAAATCAGCGCTGAATTTACCTTTAATGGGTATTTGGGCAGAAGGTTCTAATGATATCGGAAAAGAAAGCCGTTTTTTAAGATGGAAATTAACGTTTTGCTTAAACCTTGCATTCATATTTGTTTTTACACGTACAGATCCGCTCCATGGAATTGTCATATTAATGGGGATTTCACCGTTTACCTGAGTTACAATTTTAAAAAATTTCATAAAAGTTCCATGAACATTAATATCTTTTAAAAATATTTTTGTATTGATTGGAACCTGAGTTTCAATGTAAAAATCCTGATCTATTGAAACAGGCACCTCAATATCCAAAGGAATTATAAAATTATCATCAATATCTACTGTTGCAACTTCTTTAATAGGAAGTTTTACATGTAATACCTTGGATAGCTCCACATCAATCAGGCTGTCAAGTTTAGCTTCTGCTTTTACCGAATTAGAAATTGATACCATTAGTTTTTTATCTATAGTGTATAAAAACTCCGGGTAAGATATTTCATCAAAATAATATTTATAAGTAGTAACAGATAAGATGATCATAAAAAAAATAATTGTAATTACTAATAGTAAAAGAGCTGCTGCCCACAATATATATTTTTTAAACAACTTTTTTACTGGAATTTTCATAAAATATAACAAAAAATTTTGAATTTAATTATTTTAATAACTTTGGGGAAAAAATTATTTATTTTAAAAAAAACATATCCCCTTGCTACTTGTAAGTATTAATAATTTAATTTATTAATACCTTATGGTTGCTAAGATTTATAAAATGCAGCTATTCAATAATTACTTTTCCTTTTTTGGACAGTCCTAAGCGCAAATGAACATTTGCAGGAATATTTTTGTCCAGGACACGTACAGAGCATTTTATTTTATCTGGAAGACGAATATTAAACATATCGTCAATTGGTATTTTAGTGTTAACATTAATTTTTAGCGGAAGAGAGATATTCTTTTTTAAATGCGTTGTCACCTCCTGTTTCAAATGAATTTTTGCATTTGCTTGCACATGTATAGGTATACGTATTGGAATAACTGTTTTTAGAGGAAAGGATCCCTTGAGAGGAATTGTAACCTTTTTTATGCCGAAAACTTTTGTCTGAATGTTTATTCCTTCAAGGGGGACATTAATATCTACAGGTATATCAGCTTCAACAAAAATATTTTGCTTGATTGGTATTGTAAAAGATTGATCAATTGGAACTGTAAAAGAATCATTAATTAATACTGATATCTTTTCATTTATTGGAAGTTCTACATCAAGGGTTTTTGAAAGTCTTGCTGAAAGCACCTGATTTATTTTTGCTTCTACATTCATCCAGGTATCTACAGAGGCATTTATAGTTTTATCTATATTATATGTAAACATCGGATCAGATGCAGTATCGTATAACTGTTTGAAAACAAAATAAGATATAATTATAGTAGATATTGAAAGTATTATAAAGACAACAAAGATTATAACTGCCCATCTAATAGTTGTATTGTTTTGTTTTGAATCCATATAAAGTCAATCTTAATATTTATTTAACAAAAAAAGCATACGAGAAAGCTTTGGTTTTATACACATATTAAACAGTTTATAGTATCTGTGATGAAAGCTGTTCTATAGCAACATTAGAGGAAACAACATAATGTAAAAACTGTGGTAATTTCAAGGTTTATTTTCAATTGTATCTTGTATAACCATAATTTAATTGATATTTTTATAATAAAGTTAATGTGTATATTATAATTAAGCCAATTTATCTGTTTTTATAACCTTTATCCAAAGTATATTTAAAACCTTATAGAGATCTTTTAAACATAAAAAGTATTTGCCTATGAATGGTCGTAAAGCTAATATAAAAATTGATCTTGATGACTATCGCATGCTTAAAATGTTATCTTTAGAAAGCTCTGAATCCATTGAAAAAGTTATTCACAGTCTTCTAAAAATTGTTCATGAGCGAGTTGAGTTCGCATATGAACAAAACGAAGTTCCACCTAACATGGACGGCTATAGCTTGATGATATATAAGGGATTGCATTTGAAAAATATGGGCTGTCTAACAAGCCAGGCTTTTTTTGCTATTATTGAGAATAAAAAATATCATTATATGATTAATGAAATTTTCGAAGCTGATTTAGAAAAACGACATATCAAGCTTGATACCTTTAAAAAAATGCTAAATTAAAAAAGTGTTAAAACATGCATTGTTTTAACACTTTTTAAAATATTTTATTAAAATAACAGCAAAATATATGGTAGAGGCTATATATTTTATTTAAAGAAATTAACAGTTATATTACTAAAGCTTCATAAATTTTCCGATAATACTTTTCATAACTTCGGTTGTTCCAGCGAAAATTTGCATCACACGCACATCCCGCATGCATTTTACAATAGGGCATGACTCATACATTCCCATGTCGCCGTATATTTCAATACATTCATTAACTACTTTCCAGACCATATCAGAAGTCCAGTATTTTGCCATTGATGTTTCAACTACCACATTGTTGCCTTCAATATGATTTGCAATCAACATGTCCAAAAATGTTCTTCCTATTTTTACCAATGTTGATAATTCTACTAAAGTGAATTGGATGCTTTGTGCCTTTGGATAAGGCTTTCCTGAGCCATAGTTGTTTTTAAAAAAATCAATTGTTTGTTCAAGAATATACTCAGCAAATGATACAGCAAAAAGTGAAACTACCAGCCTTTCTTGCTGAAGCTTATTCATAAGCAGGTAAAACCCTTTTCCTTTTTGGCCTAAAAGATTTTGTTTGGGAATCCTGCAGTCAGTAAAAAAAAGTTCGGCTGTATCCTGACTGTTTAATCCCATTTTCTCTAATTTTTTACCTTTTTTAAAACCTGGTCTTGTAGCTTCCACAAGATAAATCGATATAGCTTTATGGGTGTCTTTAACTGAAGGATCCCGTGCGGACACAACTGCAAGGTCACAATTTAGTCCATTTGTAATAAATATTTTTGAACCATTAATAATGATTTCATTTCCATCTTCAACAGCTGTGGTTTCTATGGCTGCTGCATCGCTTCCAGCGCCGGATTCTGTTATAGCGATTGCTGTTATGAGATCTCCTGCGATACAACCAGGCAGGTATTTTTTTTTTACTTGTTCGCATGCAAAAGAGTCTATATAAGGAACAACAATATCACTGTGTGTTACAGGCCCAAGTCCATCATTGTTAGAACGGGAAAGTTCTTCTGCCACAATAACTGAATAAAGAAAATCATGGCCTTGTCCACCATATTCAGGAGCAATCGTTGTACATAATAAACCTTCTTCTCCCATGCGTTTCCAAAGACTTCTCGGAACAACTTTATCTTGTTCCCATTGGTCTGCATATGGAGTGATTTCTTTTTTAACAAAGGCTTGAACTTTTTGCCTAAATTTTAAGTGGTTATGAGTATATTGCAATATTTCCATAAATACACCTGTTTTTATTAAAATTTTGTTAAAGTTCTCGTAATAAAAAATAAGTTGCTAATTATCTCTATTTATATTTGCAAGCAGTTTATTAGATATATAAAACTGCCTTTTCTGTCAAGTTCGTTATAATAAACTTGCTTTGATAAAAAAATAATGGCACTAATTATTGATTTAGATTATAGAAGCTATGAAACAGTTAAAGCATTTATATTATATAATATAAATATATCTAATAATTTGAAAGCATTATTTTAAATTGACAATTTATATTTATTTTACCAATTAAAAGAGAATTAGCCTGTGCAGACATTGTGCATATATATTTTTTATATTATTGTATAATAACAATAAGTTATGCAACTTGATTCTATCAAATTGTCGGTTTTTATTCATTCGGATTATCATTTAGCATATTTTTTTGTAAAAAATATTAACGAAATATTGTGTTTTTTATGTGCTTAATGTAAAATTATAACTTAAGCTTTTACTAATAAAATGGTCTAATTCACAAAACCTTTGTGGTTTTCATTTTGAAATAATTGGGACATGCTGGCATTAATACGGATAATTTTTATACAACTTTGATTAATATCAAGGGAAAGCTAACCTGGTTTTTTATCTTAATTATAAAAAACCTTTAAAATTAAGTGTGTTAAAATAAAACATATGTTTACATTGTTTGTAAAATTTATTTTGCAATTTTAAAATATAAGGAGATTGTCAATGAGTGGAGAAAAAAATATTAAAGCGAGTTATTTTGAACAAGGAGGCACTGAACATACATGGTCAGGGATTCCTGTTAACACGGTTTACCGTCCTGAAGACGTAGAGAAATTGAACTACGACAGTAAACTTGGTGATCCAGGTGTGTATCCATTTACCAGAGGTGTATATAAAAATATGTACAGGGGGAGACTTTTTAGCAGGCGTCTTATTACAGGTTGCCCAACAGCCTCATTGACCAACGAAAGATTAAAACTTCTTGTTAATGAAGGTGAAAGCGCAATTAACATAATAGGCGATCAGCCTTCAATGATAGGGCTTGATTCAGATCATCCAATGGCAGAAGGTGCTGTGGGATGTGCCGGAGTTCCTATTAACACACTAAAAGATATGGAAGTAACACTTGAAGGCCTGCCTCTGGATCAGATAAGTATTATGCTCACGCTAGTAACTCCTTTGGCGCTGCCTTCTGTTCTGGTATTGGCAGAAAAACAAAATGTCAGCTGGTCATCTTTGAGAGGAACAAGTCCTATGATGGGACCAGGGCTTACAGCTCCTGTTTGTATGTATGGAGGCAAGCAGTGGTTTCTGAGTCTTCGAGCTAATCCTAAAGCATATTTTGAACAATTGAAGTGGATGGCTGAAAATATACCATCCTGGAATTCTACAAATTATAATTCATATAATATTCGTGAAACAGGAGTAAGTGCACAGCAAGAAATGGGTTTTATTCTTGCTAATGTTTTTGAAACCTTTGAAATGGCTCTGGAACATGACGTTGATTTGGATCTTGTTGCAGCAAAGACAACATTAACATGTAGTGCAATGATAGATATATTTGAAGAGGCTGCCAAGTTCAGGGCAGCAAGAAGAATATGGGCAAGAACTTTAAAAGAAAGGTTCGGGGTTAAAAATCCAAAAGCAATGAGAATGAAAGTTCATGTTAATACAGGTGGTTCTTTGATGGAACGGCCCCAAGCTCAAATAAATACAATTCGTGGTGCTTATGCAGCCTTAGGTGCGGTTTTGGGAGGTATTCAGTCCATGCAGATAGCATCTTATGATGAGCCTATAGCTATTCCCACTGAGGAAGCAGCAATAATGGCGTTAAGGACTGAACAGATCCTTTCCCATGAGACAGGAGTAACCACAGTAGTAGATCCCCTTGGAGGATCATATTATGTGGAAGCTTTAACAGATAAAATGGAAGAGGAAATTATTAAAATAGTTGATGAAATAGAAGGTATGGGAGGGATGACCAAAGCTGTCGAAAAAGGATGGATTGACCAGCAGATTGAGAAGGAATGGATGAGACGGCAGCATGAAATTGAGAATAAGGAAAGAATAGTTGTAGGTGTAAATGAATATACTGTTTCAGATGAAGATGACGCCGGGGTTCCTGTGTATCAGGTAGACAGGGATGGTGTAAACAAAATGATCGATGAGTTTAGAAAGTTTAAGAAAGCACGATCACAAGAAAAAGTAAGCAAAGCATTGAAGCAGTGTGTAAAGGTTGCTGAAAAAGGTGATGAAAATCCTATTCCCTGTCTGATAGAGTGTTGCAAGGCATATGCAACAACAGCAGAAGTATCTGGAGCAATGAGGATGGCCAAAGGATTAGACTATGATCCCATGGGTATTTTAGAATGTCCTTTTTAATACACTTGATGAGAATTTTTGGTTTATAAAAACTTAGGAAACAGTTTGAAATATTTGTATTTTAACTGTTTCATTTATAAAAAGGGTAATTTTTTATTTATATAAAAAAGTTATTAAGTTAAGGTTAAATTTATGGCAGAAAGAAAAGTAAAAATTCTTTTGGGAAAAGTTGGCCTGGATGGTCATGACAGAGGTATACGGATGTTAAGCACATGGTTTCGTGATGCTGGTATGGAAGTAATATATGTTGGTACACATAATACACCAGATAGTGTGATAAAAGCAGCAATAGATGAAGATGTAAATATTATTGGGTTGAGCTTCCAGGGTGGAGACCATGTTCCTTTATTAAAATTGGTGGTAGATAAAAAAAACAAGTCAAATCTTAAAGATGTTATTCTTATAGCTGGAGGCAATATCCCTCGTAAGGATATTGAACCTTTGAAAACAAATGGTGTGGATGCAGTATTTCCTCCTGGAACGGCAATGGCAAACATTGTGGAATATATTAATAAGAGTGTATGAAATGCAAACATGATTGCAATGGCTAAAAGTATGAGTATTAGTTAAAAATGTATGAATGAATTTTAGGTATTGTTAAATAAGAATAGGTTTTCAATATTTTTGTTGTATAATTTTAGCATATTCGATACAAAAACCTATTCAGAATTAACAATGCCGTTAATTTCAAATGACTTAATGCTTCTTTTTTAATTAAAATCGAGCATTAGCAACCGTTTGACACCGAATATTTAGTGCGAAGTCAAATGAGATAGACTATAACTTGTATGGATAGTGCCATATAAAGGGCGATCTTTGTGGTCGCCCCTTATGGATTTTTTTGATTGTCCCTAATATTTATCATACAATAATATTTATCATACAATATTTAAGCTCATATAATTTATTACTGTATATAGAGCTAAACTTAAAACAGTTTTTTTAAAGCTGCTTGTTTCCTGCCGAGATGATCTAAATAACAAATGCTATTTTTTTGATACAAGGCGCATAATGATAAATAAATTTGTTATATTTTTAATATTTTCAATGAGTTGTTATATGCAAAATTTTGCACAACCACCTGCTTATGCTGCACAAAAAACAACAACAGGTACTTGTGCAATTATTAACAACAACATATCTTTAGCTAGAGATTTAGCCCTTGCTGATGCGCTGCAAAAAGCAGTTGAACAAACTGTTGGCACAATGATTTCATCTAGTACAGTTATGCAGAATTTTCAGATACTTAAAGACCGTGTGTTTGCTATGACAGATGGTTATATCTCTAATTATAAGATATTATCTGAGGAAATAAACCATAATATGATAACGGTGACTATTTTAGCAACTGTTTTAAAAGAGAGCATAAAAAATGATCTTTCAGCACTTGGAATAATGTATAAAAAAAAAAATATGCCAAAAATTTTGATAATGGTTGCTGAAAAAAATGTGGGTAAAAAACTTTTCAACTGTTGGTGGGGATGCTCAATAAAATCTGAAGATGAAAATTTTAATATCACAGAAGGTATTTTGGCCAGTAAATTTGTTGCAAAAGGATTTATTGTTGTTGACCATAAAAATAAGATAAAATCTCTGCAGGATAATTTGAAATATAACTCTTTTTTACTTTCAGATTCTTTGATAAAAAAAATGGGAAAGACGAGGGGTGCTGAAATTGTAGTATATGGAAAAACTTTAGCAAAATCTGCTGGTGTATTAATGAAAACCTCTATAATATCAGCTAATGCTGATATTACTTTAAAAGTTGTAAACACAGGCAGCAATCAGATAATTGCATTTTCAACAACACATGCTTCAGCAGTACACACAAGTGGTGCATCAGCAGGGATAAAAGCTATAAAAAATGCTGCTGAAAATATTTCAGAAAAGCTGATAGGTCAGATAGTAGAAAAATGGGGCAAAGACATAACAGGTACAAATTTGGTTCAGATAATTGTATCTGATCTTACATCATATAAGGATTTGGTAAATTTTAAAGAAATATTAAAAAATAAAACAAAAAGTGTTAACAAAATATATCAAAGGCAAGTAGATAGCAATAGCGCTAAGCTTGATCTGGAAATATTAGGTGGCGCAAGCAGCCTTGCTGATGAACTGTCCATGTTGCAATTTGAAAAATATGAAATCAGGATAATTAAAGTTTCACAAAGCACAATTACAGTGAATATGAAAAAGCGGTAAATGTATATCGTTGACAAGGTATATCCATGAAATTGGTAAAAATATCGTTGATAATTTTTTTTTCTTTGTTTATTTTTACCGGTTGTGCATCCTGGCAAAAGTATAAGGTTGCAGCTGATCTGAAAAATCCGATTAAACGGGTTGCAATTTTGCCTTTGCAAAATAATACAAATGATGTAGAAGGACCTGATTACGTTAGAAAAAAAATGGTAAAGGCTTTTTCAAAATATCAGTATAATGTTAAACCCATTAAGGAAGTTGACATCTTATTGAGAAATCAGATGGGAGTAACACTTGGCGGACAGTTAAATGCTGTTGATATACAAAAGCTTTCAGATCTTCTTGAAGTCGAAGGGCTTGTTTTTGGCGTATTGATGGATTTTGGCGAGGTTATAACAGGAGTATATAATGTAAGAAAAGTAAGGGCAAAATTTAAACTTGTAAATACAATTTCAGGAAAAATTTTTTGGGAAAATGGTTTGGGAGTGAAATATCAACAGACAAGCAAAGGGGATATTGCTGTAGCAATAGCTGCTATAACTGCTGCTAAAAGTGTTGCATCAGCTGTCAAAAATAAGGATAAAAAAGGTAAAGATGATGTGCCTTGGATAACAATTAAAAATTACGTTTCAAATCGCAACGCATTGGAAAATTTTGGTTTTGCCTTTGCCAGGAAGCTGGTTGAAAAGGTTGGTAATGCTTTTCTTGTTATAGAGACAAATGAAATGATAAAAAGAGTTACAAGTAATCTTCCCATAGGCCCTGGCACTAATTATGAAAAATAATAAAAAGCTGTCAAACTATAGTTAATTTCAAATGACTTAATGCTTCTTTTTTAATTAAAATCGAGCATTAGCAACCGTTTGACACCGAATATTTAGTACGAAGTCAAATGAGATAGACTATAAATAATGTGATAAGGAACAGGGATGTTATTTCGTCCTTGTTTTTAATGTGAACCAATAAATGAGTCTGTTGATTTAGTCGATTTTTTAAAATTGACCTACATCATGTGGTGTGTTCCGGTGTCAAATTATACTACATGTTGTGGGTTGCGTGTGTGTTTGGTAGTAAATCAACAGACTCATAAATATATGTAATAATAAACAGGAGACTTATATGCTAATAAAACAGGAGTTTAACATGGTTAAAATTAAAAACTTTATATTAGTTTTATTTTTGCAGCTTTTACTGTTTTTGTGTTTTTATGGATGTTCCGCAACAATAAGCGGCACAGTAAGAGATGATTCTTCTGTGACAGGGATATCAGATGAACTGTTGATTCGAAAAGGTGAATATACAGGACCAAAATTAAGGGTTGGTGTTGTAAATTTTTTAAATAAGACACCTTCAAAGGCTCTGGGAATCGGAAAAGCCACAGCTGATATATTAGGAACAATTTTACAAAAGACAGGCAAGTTTATAGTTATACCACAGCAGGATATAGCATCAATTCTTAAACAGCAGGAAATGGGAGCAACAGGTGCAATTAATCCTTCAACAGCAGCAAAGATGGGAAAAATACTTGGCTTAAATGCAATTGTAACAGGAGCTATTTCAGCATATTCTGAAGTTGAGGAGGGTAGTGATTATCTTTTATATAAAAAAAAGAAGCGAATCGCAAGAGTCACAGTTGATTACAGGGTTGTAGACACAACAACAGGAATGCAGATAATGGCAGATTCAGGTCAGGGTGTATACAAAAAAGAGACCGGCGGTGCTTTGGGGCTTGGTTCAAAATCTTCCTACGACACTGACTTAAGAGATGGAGCATTAAGAGATGCTTTAACAAAAGCCATGGTAAATATGTTAAAGCAACTGGACACAAAGGAGTGGAGCGGCAGAATAGCTAGCATAAAAGGGAAAAATGTATATCTGAATGCAGGGCTTAAAACAGGTTTGAAAAAAGGTGATGTTCTGATTGTACAAAATCTTGGGGAAGAGATTATGGATCCTCAAACAGGAATATCTCTTGGAAGAGCCCCTGGAGAAATTTTAGGTGAAATAGTTATACAAGGGTTTTTTGGAAATGATGGTTCAATTGCCGTAATAAAGTCAGGTTTAGGATTTAAGATAAATGATTTAGTAAAACTGCAGCAATAACTATTGCACTTTTTTATAGATTCAGGATAATCCATGGGAGCAGCCTTTATACTGAAATTTTTTATGCAGGTGTTTTGTTAAATTGAAAAAGTTAAATATTGGTTCATGCAGGTTTTTTCTTGCTCTATTAAGCGGTTTTTTGTTAACGTGCAGTTTCCCTAACATTAACGGATCTTTTGTAGTTTGGTTTGCCCTTGCTCCATTATTGGTCTCAATAAGCAATGTCTCTCCTGCAAAGGGTTTTATTCTTGGATTTTTGACAGGGTTTTTTCACTATTTGTCCCTTTTATACTGGGTTGTATACACAACAAAAGTATATGGGCACCTTCCTGCAATATTTTGTGGTTTTGCGCTATTAATTGTTTCTGCTTATCTTGCTTGCTATTTTGCTGTATTTTCAGCAGCTTTTGTGAAAATCTGTAAAAAACCCTGGATTATGCTTGTTGCAGGTCCTGGGATGTGGGTATCGCTGGAGTATTTGAGATCAGTTTTTTTGACGGGATTTCCATGGGAATTGATTGGATATTCACAGTATTTAAGGTTGGTTATTATACAGATTTCAGATATAACAGGCGTATATGGTGTGTCATTTTTAATAGTATTTGTAAATATTACCCTGTTTGTTCTTATTTTATTTTTTTCAGGAAAAAAATGGCAGAAAATAGAGGTTTCAGTTAGATTTACATTGGTTTCTGCTGCTGTTTGTGTTGTGCTTTTTTGCGTTGTATGTATTTATGGAAAATGGCGAATTCAGTACGTTAGCCTTACTGCTGATGCTTCAGAGACAGCCTGTTTTACTATTGTTCAGGGCAATATAGATCAGGCAACAAAGTGGAATAAGTTTTTTCAGAAAAGTACTGTAAAAAAATATAATGATTTATCTTTGGAGGCTATCAAATATAGGCCAGATCTTGTTGTTTGGCCTGAAACAGCAATGCCGTTTTTTTTTCAGCACAACAAAGATCTTTCAGAAAAAGTCATTCAAGGCATTAAAAAGACAGGTTCAGATTGTCTTTTTGGTGCACCATTTTTTTCTTCAAAGGGCAGATTGTCTGAAAACAATATAAAATATTATAACAGCGCTTATCTGCTTGATTCGGATGGAAAAATAGAAGGCAGATATGATAAAGTTCATCTTGTTCCTTTTGGAGAGTATGTGCCTTTAAAAAAATGGCTGCCGTTTTTTGGTAAACTCGTTGCAAATGTCGGGGATTTTAATTCTGGTTCTAAAGGTGCTACCATAAAATGGGGCGATAAAAGGCTTGGTGTACAAATTTGTTATGAAATAATTTTTCCGGAGCTATCTTGCTCTCTTACACGAAATAATGCAGTTGCAATTGTTAATATTACAAATGATGCCTGGTTTGGAAAAACAAGCGCTCCTTTTCAACATTTTTCAATGGTAGTCTTTAGAGCAGTTGAAAACAGACGTTCTATTATAAGATCGGCAAACACAGGTAAAAGTGGATTTGTTGATCCTGTGGGCAGAGTTTTATCATCAACTAATCTTTGTGAAAAGGCAGTTGTAACGCGATTGATGCCTTTACTTGATATGTTATCTTTTTATAGCAGATACGGTGATTTATTTGTTTTTGTATGTATGATTATAACGTTTTTTTGTGCGGTTTACGGTGTTAAAAAATAACAGTTTTTTTAACTTAGGCTGTGAGTAAAAATACCTTATCGATAAAAATAGTTTTGAAAAAAAAGCTTTGAAACCGTCTCATTATTTTAATAACCTAAATAGAGGAGATAAAAAATGTCTTTAGAACTTAAGCAAACTTTAAAAGAACAGTTTTTAAAATTAGAAACTTTAAAGGAGTACCTTTGACTTTGCAGGTAAAGAAAAAAGGCTCAATGAAATTGAAAAAATTATAGCTCAAAAAAATTTTTGGGATAATCCTGAAAAAACAACAACCTTTTTAAAAGAACGAACAATTATATCAGGAAAGATAGAGGGGTTTAATAAACTGTATAATGAGTTGGAGGAACAAGAGATACTTATTGAACTTGCTGTAGAGGAATCAGACAGTGATACAATAGAGGATGTATCATGCCATCTTTGTAATATTAAAGAAAAAATAGACACCTTGTCTTTAAAGTTTATGTTAAATGGAGAAGATGATTCAAATAATGCTATTGTATCTATCAATGCTGGTGCTGGCGGAACAGAAGCTCAGGATTGGACTGAAATGCTATTTAGAATGTATACCCGATGGACAGAAAGAAAAGGTTTTGCGATAGATATTATTGATTATCAACCTGGTGATGAGGCAGGTATTAAAAGTGTCACGTTTACTGCAAAAGGAGAACATGCATATGGATATTTAAAGGCAGAAAAAGGTATACATCGTCTTGTAAGAATTTCACCATTTAATGCAAATGGCAAGCGTCATACATCTTTTGCTTCTGTATTTGTCTATCCGGAGTTAGATAATGAGATTGTAGTTGAAATTGATGATAAGGATCTGCGAATTGATGTTTTCAGGGCAAGTGGGGCCGGAGGTCAGCATGTAAATAAGACAAGCAGCGCTGTTCGGATTACACATCATCCAAGCGGAATAGTAGTGCAATGCCAGCAGGAAAAATCTCAGCACAGAAACAAGGAGATGGCGATGAAGGTATTAAAAGCCAGGTTGCATCAGCTGGAGAAACAGAAACAGGATGAAAAAAATCAGGAATTGCACAGCAGTAAAAATGATATTGCATGGGGCAATCAGATAAGGTCATATGTGCTGCATCCATACCAGATGGTGAAAGATCATAGAACTAATATTGAGATTGGAAATGTAAACAGTGTTCTAGACGGAGCATTAGATTCTTTTATTGAAGGTATGCTCCTTTCAGGAAAATCTGTTAATTAAGTTTTTAATCCATTTAAAGCTTATGAGTAAGAAAAGTTTTTTGTCAAATTAATATGATTAACTGTTATAAGATCATTGGGAAATTTTATGATCCTGACTCTTTATCCTACAGGATTGTGACAGAACATGGAAAGCAAGTGGCACAAATGGCTCTTGAGGTAGCAGCCATTGTCCCTGATCTGAAACCTGATGTTAATTTTATTCGGGAAGCCGGTTTGCTTCATGATATTGGTATTTTTTTAACAGATGCTCCTTTAATTGGTTGTTTGGGTAAATACCAATATATATGTCATGGATATAAAGGCCGTGAAATTCTTGATGATTTGGGATTGCCTGTGCATGCGCTTGTCTGTGAAAATCATGTTGGAGTTGGAATTACAGCCAAAGAGATAAAAAGTTGTCAACTGCCACTTCCGGAGCGTGATATGGTTCCTGTTTCAATTGAAGAACAAATAATTTGCTATGCAGATAAATTTTTCTCTAAAGGTTCGAAACTGCAATCAAAAAAAAAGACAATTAACGAGGTTTTGCATACACTTAAGCATTATGGAGACGATAAAGTTGAAATTTTTTTAAAATGGTCAAAAATATTTGGAAATATCGGTTAAATGTGTAAAAATAGTTTTATTTTTTTCAATTTATCTGTATTTTTGTATTTAATTAAGGTAGATAAGTTCAATGGTTTTGGATAATTTTTTTCAGTCGCCTATTTTTTATTTTATAACAGATGACAGTGCAAAGTCATATTCTATGATTGAGCAGGTTAAGGCTGCAATTTGCGCTGGAGCTACAATTATTCAATATCGAAACAAAGCTTTTTCTCCTGAATATTTTGACGAGGTTCTTGATATAAGAAACTTGTGCAAATGTAATTTTATTCCTTTTCTTGTAAATGATGACATTGTTCTTGCAAAGGCAGTTGGTGCAGATGGAGTACATTTGGGGCAAGATGATAAAAGCCCTTATTTGGCAAGAAAGATTTTGGGAGATCATGCAATTGTGGGTCTTTCTGTATCAACAGGAAAAGAGTTTGAAAACAGTGATTTATCATTGTGCGACTATATTGGAACAGGTCCTGTTTTTCCAACAAAAACAAAAGCAGATGCAAAAAAAGTTTGTGGTCTTTCAGGACTTGAGGCCATCTCAAAAAAAGTAAAGCTTCCTGTTGTAGCTATAGGCGGCATAAATAGCTCAAATGCAAAATCCTGTTTTGATCATGGGGCCAAAGCAGTAGCTGTGATAAGCTATATTTCAATGGCCAAAAACCCTTATGAAAATGCATTGAAACTTGGTTCTGTTTGCAAATGCCTACCCCGCGATTTAGAAAAAGGGCCATGGAACGATGAGTTTGAGCTGATTAGTAAACTTACAGAAAATGTGCCTTGCAAGGTTGGAAAAAATGTAGAAATTATAGTTCCTCCAGGAGATGATGCATGCCTTTTAAGTTCTTTAAATCATCCTGTAATTTCAACAGATACTCAAAAAGAAGGAGTGCATTTTAGGTCATGCTGGCAAACTCCTGAAGAGATAGGCTACAAAGCTGTGGTTGTGACATTAAGTGATCTGGCAGCTTCATATGCTTGTCCTGTCAGTTTGTTTGTAAATCTTGCTCTTCCTGACTATATTTCAGAAAAAACAGTTAAAAGCTTATACAGCGGGTTAAACAAAGCTCTTACACAATATGAGTGCAGTTTGGGAGGTGGCAATATTTCCAGGGCATCTGAATTTTCTATTGATCTTTTTGCAATAGGTGAATGCAAAACAGATTTATTTCCAAAACGTTCAGGAGCTGTTGTGGGCGATGGGTTGTATTGTACAGGGGCTCTTGGACTTGCTAAGGCTGGACTTTATTGTCTTGAAAAAAAAGATACAACTTATAATAAACTGATTGAAAAATTTAAGTTTCCATGTGCAAGGTTTGATGCATCTGAAATTTGTCATAGCTACAATGTTATGTGTGTTATTGATATAAGTGATGGTCTTGCAGGTGATGCAAGACATGTAGCTGTTGCATCTGATCTGACAATAGAGTTGGATTTGCACTCATTTGCCTTTGATGAAAAACTTATTTTGTTTAGCTCCAAGTATAACATGGATCCCTTGGAAATAGCTGTATCAGGTGGTGAGGACTATGAGCTTTTATTTGCCTGTAATCCAGATGTGTTTGAAAAAATTAAGGTACATCTTCCAGATGCATATCAGGTTGGCAGATGTGTGCCTTTTAATGGTAATTTTATTGAAAATCTTCCTTTTCCAAGGATTTCGTCATTTCAACATGGTAAAAAAAAGACGTTTCAATCTTTAGAAATGATGAGTTAATCAATTTAAAAAACCAACCATCCAATATCTTAAAACTTGTCATTTAAAATATTTGTTTGAGCATAAAATTGGAGATATTTATATGCAGACAGCTCTAACTATAGCAGGATCAGATTCTTCATGCGGGGCAGGTATCCAGGCTGATATAAAAACATTTCATGCACACGGTGTTTTTGGTTTAAGTGCAATTACAGCAGTTACTGTACAAAATACACAGAAGGTCTATGGTGTGCAGGAGATAATGCCTGGGATCATTTATGACCAGATCACGTGTCTGTTTGATGATATAAATATTCATGCTGTAAAAATTGGAATGGTTTCAAGTTTATCTTCAATTGATGCTGTTTCAAGAGCTCTTAAAAAAGTTAATCTTCCACCTGTTGTTCTTGATCCTGTGATGATATCCACAAGCGGATATCAACTAATGGATCCAGATGCTCAAAGAGCTATTTGTAAAAAACTTTTTCCTTTGGCATACGTTGTTACACCAAATATTATTGAAGCAGAATTACTTACCAGCAGTAAAATTAAAGACATTGATGAGATGAAATCAGCTGCAAGGGAAATTGCAAGCCATGGAGCACAAAATGTTGTTATCAAAGGGGGGCATTTAGATGAATGTTATGCAACAGATGTATGTTATGATGGAAACTCCATGAAGGAAATAAAAAGCCCCAGAATAAATACAAGAAATACACATGGAACAGGATGTACTTTTTCTTCCGCAATAGCAGCTAATTTGGCAAAAGGGAAAAATTTTTTCCAGGCTGCAAAAAATGCAAAGGTTTATATTACTAAAGCTATTGAACATTCAATCTCAATAGGTAAAGGCTTTGGGCCTACAAATCATTTTTTCCCTGGGCTATCAGATTTAGACTGAAAATATTTTAAATTCACAAATCAAATTTTTTTTCCCATTCAGCCTGTCTAAGTTCAACCCGTCTTATTTTGCCACTGACAGTTTTAGGTAATTCATCAATAAAATCAATTTGCCTTGGATATTTGTAAGGAGCTGTAACTTTTTTTACATGATCTTGTATATCTTTAACAAGCTCCTGACTAGGTTTAAACCCGGAAGCTAAGATTACAAAGGCTTTTACAATTTCACCGCGGGTTTTATCAGGGCTTGATACAACAGCAGATTCTATTACAGCTGGATGTTCTATAAGAGCACTTTCGACCTCAAAAGGACCTATTCTGTAACCAGAACTTATAATAACATCATCAGATCGTCCCACAAACCAGAAATACCCTTCTTTATCCATATATCCTCTGTCGCCTGTAAGATAATAATCACCCCGATAAGTCAAAGCCGTTCGATCCGGCTCTTTCCAGTACTCTTTGAAAAGACCTGCAGGCCTTAACGATCTAATATTAATACCAAAATCTCCTTCAGTATCAGGTAAAACCACATTTCCATTTTCATCAATGATATGTACTATATAACCTGGAGATGGTTTGCCCATGGAGCCGAATTTCGGCTTAATGCAAGGAAAATTGCAGCATAAAAGAGCTGTTTCCGTCTGACCATATCCATCTCGAATAACAACACCTGTTGCTTTTTCCCACACCTCAATTACTTCAGGATTTAAAGGCTCACCAGCTCCTACACAATGCCGTAAAGAGGAAAAAATATATTTTTTCAAATTTTCCTGAACAAGCATTCTGTAGATTGTCGGAGCACCGCACATTGTAGTAATAGGATATTTGTTCAATAAATCCAAGGTTATAACCGGATCAAATTTGTCGCTGCAATGTGTAAAAAGTGCAGATCCACAATTCCATGGACCAAAGTAACTGCTCCAGGCGGCCTTTGCCCAACCAGTATCGCTTATATTCCAATGAAGGTCTCGGGCAGTTAAGTCAAGCCAGAATTTGCCAGTAGTTATATGCCCAATTGGGTAGGAGTGAGTATGAAGAGTCATTTTGGGCTGCCCTGTTGTGCCGGATGTGAAGTATAACAAGCAGTTGTCGCTGCTTTTGGTCTTAGCGGTTTTAAAAATGCTGGAAGCAGATTCCACAGCTTCAGATAGATTTATCCATCCTTTTCTTTTTCCATTGATCAATATTTTTGTTTTTAAACTTGGGCATTTATCAGCTATTTTTTCAAGTTTTGGTGCATTGTCAGTATCAGTAATAAAACAGATAGCATCAGAGTTGTTAATCCTGAACCTGATATCCTTGCTCGTGAGTTGTGTGGTACTAGGGGAAAATATTGCTCCCATGCGTATACAGGCAGTAACAGTATCCCACCATTCAAGTTGACGTCCAAGCATGATAATAACTACATCCCCTTTGCAAACCCCCAGGTCACTTAAGACATTTGCAATTTTTTTTGAAATTATACTGAAATCGTAAAAAGTCCTTTCTATTTTCTTGCCATTGTCATCTACCCACAACATTGCTAATTTTGTTGGATCCTTTGCCCATTTATCCACAACATCTGCAGCAAAATTATGGTATTTCGGAATCTCATACTTAAATTCAGTATATGTTTTTTCATAATCAGTCATGTTATGTTCAGAATTCATATTATAATCCTTAAAGGTTTATACACTTTGAAAAAATATCATACAGTTAATAAAAACAATGTAAATTCAATATATATAGATTTTGATGTCAGCAAGTCAAGAAGATTAGGTCGTGGACAATGCTTTTAATTTCCCAATGTACATGCCATGAGAAAACTGGTGTATGAAGTTGAGTCCTGGTTTTTATTGATTTATCTACTTATTTATCTATAGTGAGTCTGATAAATTAAAAAAAGTTAATATTGAGTTAAAGTAAAATATTGCATTTAAATAAAAATCGATTCACAAGGGGGCTTCTATGGAAAAACAATATAAGTTGAATAGAAGAGCTTTTATAAAAAAAACAGCAGCATATGGAACGCTTTTTACACTATCAACACCTTTTTTTGCTCTGCCAAGGGCATTTCCAGACTTAACAAGGCATGGGCTCAAAATTTTAGATTTTGCTCATTTAACAGATGTGCATATAACAGATGGAACAAATCCCCTTCGTGCTGAGGTGTTTGATAATATTCCAGGATTGGGAGCTTCATGGAGACCCCAGCAGAATATGAGTGCTGTTGCATTTGATGCAGTTGTTCGCTTAATAAATCAGGAACATGATAAAATACCTTTTGATTTTATAATATCAACCGGGGATCAGGTAGATAACGCGATGAGAAATGAATTCCAGTGGTTTACAGATATTATAAACGGGAATGAGATGCCAGAATTTTACCAAAAACTTGTTGCGAAAAATATTATGCCACGGGTTGATCCCCATGGCCTTGATGCTGGGATTCCGTTTTATGCGGCCATAGGCAATCATGATACCATGATTGTCGGGAATTTTCCGGCAAAACTTATGGAATATATACATTTTCATATGGCAAAACGATATGGATTTGATATTGCTACTCAAACTGAGGTAATTGAGATACTTCATGATTATGGTTTTGGTAAAATGCCTGGGGGTGTGGATGGATATTACAGTTTTACTCCCAATGAATATATCCACTGTATAGTGCTTAACACCAATAATGATAACTGGATAGAAGGGCTTGTTGACAATTTTTTCTTTCTGAGAAAAGATATTGTAAAGCGCATTGTTAACAAAAGAGCATTTGGAAGCAAGAAAATAATTTTATATGATATTTTAAGGGCATTTTTTGATTGGGTTGAAAAGCAAACAGGTGGTGTAATAGGTGGAATATCAGAAGGCACTCTGGATAGAAAGCAATTTGCCTGGATGAAGCGTGAGATTGAGGAAAACTCCAACAAAATATGTCTCGTTTTTTCTCATCATGGTCCAGACTCATTTCTGAGCCCAATTGGAAATGTCACACCGTATGAACTGAAAAAAACCTTTTGTTCGTACAATAATGTTATCGGCCATATCTATGGGCATGATCATCGTAATTTAATTACCAGAGAGGAAAAAGGAAATGGTAGTTACTTGAGTATCAGCACTTGTTCAGTAATCGAGTATCCCCAGGAAGTTAGACGTATCTCAATATGGGACAACAGAGACGGCAGCGGCACTATATCCTGCCGCATGTTTCAACATGGTTATAATAAATCCATTGAAACATCAAGAAATGATCCCCAGCTTGATAAAACATATGTTGGCATGACAAAAGACAGGGATGTGGATCTTGACTTTAATATGCAATCACTATTACAGGTTTCATTATAAATAAATTTTGTCATACAACCAAATAGGTTGACAAATTGGACGAGGCCTGAATTTATTGACAATTAATTAAGTGATTTTACTCATTTTAATCCTTTCATACTCATCCGAAGCACAATAGTCAATAGAACTGTGGAGCCGCACTCGATTATAAAATAATTCAATATAGCTGAAGATCTCTCTACGGGTACCAATTCTGACACATAGGGCTACGAAGCCCACTTTAGTTATGTAATATGTAACAGTGTTCTTGTGTGTTTGATACGGATATGTATCAGGTGTATGGTTAGGACATATTTAATAAATAAAAATATTATTAAATCAATCAGTTAAGATAAATGCGTTGCTGCTGACTTTGTTTTGTAGAAAAAATGATACAAGGATAATTAAATCACATTTAAATACAATAATAAATAAAGATCGCTATCTATCTGTAAACATTAAGTAAATAATAAATATTTTTTTGCTGATAAAATGGCACAATAATTGAAATATACTTATAACAGTCAAGATGAAAAAGACCTTTTTCATGATAAACTAATTGTCGATGATCGTAGGATATCTGTAAATTTTTAAGATGCTATTAAGGAGAAGACATGATATTAAGTGATAAAGTAAAAGGATATTTGAATGAACCTGACAGGATAAATATTTTAAGTACTTCTAATAAAAAAGGGGAAACAGATGTTGCAATATTTGGTACTCCAAAATTAAGTGAAAAAAAACAAGTGACAATGGTTCTGCAAGATAACAGCAGATCATATGCAAATCTTATGGAAAATCCCAATGCTTCATGTCTTGTTCTGGTTCCAGGTAAATCAGGGAATTTTATGAGTGGATGCAGATTATATTTAAAATTAGGGCAAAAAGAGATTTCAAAAAATCCTGTTTTCCTGGAAGAAAGAAAAAAAGGAGATAAAACTGAATGGGAAAAAGGGTTTAATGTTATGCTTGAGGAAGAAGAAGAAAAACGTTCTTTTCCAGATAGGCATCTTATATTATTTGATGTAGTTGAAGCACGTCCCATAGTTGATAGAGGGCAGGGCATATAAATTGGTTGGGTTGCTTCAAGCATCAGCCTTCTGATATTTGGAGTTAATCTGAAAAGAGTCTGTTTTTTCCTTAACATACTCATTTTATTGCCTTGACAATGGGGTAAGTATAAATCTTTTTACCTAAAGAGTTAAATTAATAAGTTTTTTCTTTTGAAGTTATTTTTTAATTTTGAAAGCCATTCTTGAGCGATGGCTGTCGCCAAAAAGAACTAATAAGGAGTAAAAAAATGGCTATAGAAAAAAAGAAAGAGAAATTATTTGAAGAAGGTCAATACTGGTGGTGGGCAGAGCAAGAAAGATCTGAAAGATTAAATTATTTAAGAAAAGGTGTTTGGTCCAAAGCAACTAAAGGATCATCTTGGCTGCCAGGAATCAAAGTAGATCTTGATAATATGCGTAACCTGACAAAGGTTTTTGAAGCTGCAGATCCAGCTGAAGCGTTTATCATTACAAGGGCCAAAGGTATAGCTTCAGTTTTGGATAATATGCCGATTTTCATAACAGATAATTCTAGAATTGTAGGTTATCCAGGTTCTGCGCCACATTTGATCACATGGATTCCAACGGCCAGCTCATTTGTAAATGAAGACTTATATAATGACAGAACCGGAGTTATTGATGAAGAGGATCGCAAAGAGGTAAAAGAGCTCATCAGCTTTTGGAAAGGTAGAACCTATCAGGATAAATGTCACCAATACTATAACAGGCGTGAGAAAGTAATCAGTTTGATGGCGGATTTTGTTTTGCCTGGAAGAGATATGACTGCATTTGATTATGTTGTTCCTCAGCCTGACTGGATGTATCAGGGTCTTGATTCAATAATAAATACGATTGATGAAAAAATTAAAGAAGCTGAAGAGACAAAACTTGAAGCATCAACAGCAGAAGAGCAGGTTGCGTTATTACCGAAATTAGAGACATGGAAGGCAATGAAAATTTGCCTTGAAGCAACAATTAGATATGCAAGGCGTTACAGCAGATTGGCAAAAATAATTGCTGAAAATTTTGAAACTGATTCCAAAAGGCAGGAAGAGCTTATCAAGGTTAGCAAGGTATGTGATAAAATTCCGGCAAAACCACCTGAGCATCTGTGGGAAGCAATGCAGTTTGATCATTTTATACAGATGGCATACAGACTTGAATGGCACAATGCTTCCTGGTCATGGAGAGCAGATTACTGGCACAAGGATTTTTACAAAAAAGATGTTGAAGAAGATAAGATTCATACAAGAGAAGAAGTGGTAGAGCTCTGTGGAGAGTGGATGATAGCTGCTTATTCAGTTGGTAAGGCCTGGTTTCGTGCAGGAAGAGAA